>Ga0247780_1000229_pt1 | contig 56019 bp, 69 predicted proteins | sample UWRJL079202R5_FD_179927 | JGI IMG/M metagenome (GOLD analysis project Ga0247780, IMG submission 179927) | Plant litter microbial communities from Arlington Agricultural Research Station in Wisconsin, United States - UWRJ-L079-202R-5 | ecosystem: Environmental > Terrestrial > Plant litter >...
GTATCATCGCCTGAATTGACCACCCTATTGAATTTTGCATTTTAACACCTTGGTTGCTTTCAATCCAGTCTTCTGAGTCCCGCCTTTTGCCGTTCCGGATTCCGCCCCGGCCGACGGCTGGTTAGATTCGGACATCAAGTTCGCTAAGACGGGGGAGGACAGACAAAATGAACGTGTCACTGTTTCCATGAGCTATAGCACCCGAACGAGATAGGAACAGTCTCTCTAAAGGCCGAAACAGAATGTGGTGGGGGACGTCAAAAATTCAGGGGTTACAAAAGCTGGTACACCACTGCGAGCGATGCCATGAGTGGCCTGGTTCAGCATTTGGCGGGTACGAAATGCGGATGCTGGTACAAATCCTGAGAGCGCAATTCGCTGGCGTTTCAATGTTCGTATTGTCCGGTGGAGACCATACCTTAACAGGCCAGAAGGATTGGCTTGGCAGGGGCTATGTCGGTGTCGGGGCAGGCTGACGGCCTCTTTCGCTCCCTTTCCGCCATCAAATGCGGCCCAGCCCAACAGGGGCCAGGGCCGACGTCGCGGGGGTCCGGTCATTTCTCCCAGAATAACCTAACTTCAAGCTCGACAATGGCGATGCCACATTTCCCTTCTTTAATCTTTACCCATCGCGGCCGTTAGATCGGTGCCCGCGCGCGCCTACCAGGAAAAGCCAAGAGGAGGTCCGCCCTTCTGGCGCCCATTTAAGCCATGCGACTCCGCGATATTTATCTTGCGCTCGGCCTTTTGGCATCCCCGAGTCTGGCGCAAAGCCCCGATCCTACTAATGAGGCGTCCTCGCCAGCAGATCTTTCCGGTTCGCCAACTGCAAGCGCGTCCTCAAGGACTTCAAACCTCGCCACGACAATTACATCCGCACCGCCGCCAGGCATCGTGACCACGGGGGTGGAGGGCGCTGGCACCATCACAGTGAACTCAGAAGGCCTGATAGGGTTCAGCTTGGCGATCGATGTGGACTCCGGCGCCCGGCGGTCGACGTGTGAGCTTGCCCTGCAACAGCACTCTTGAGCGCATTGCGTCCAGTACGGAGTACTAATTATTCCATGAAATGATTAAGGGAACCCATACTACTGCCCACCACCCTCAACGTATAGCACGTCTAAGGGCTGGGCCGCGTGCTGTCGTGGGCCCGAGTGTGTGGTTCCCACGGCGTGCACATCCGTCTACCACACAGACGCCCATACTTACACGGACCCGGGCCGTATAACTTGGTGAGTGTGCGCACTCTGACTTTGACTACCTCACTAGATACCGATGAAACTGACCGAGGCAAACCCTGGCCAGCACATTTTCCGAGTTCGCTCAATCACTCTCGGCGTGGTGTATCACCACCAGTATCTATGCATATCCAACAAATCTTGGAAGAGGCGCTCCACGGGACGATCCACGGGATGACCCGCGGGAGAGAGTTGCGCTACTTGGGTGCGGCGATGGGTCGGCTGATGCTACTAGCACTTCTACCAGGATGTTTGGCCCCATCCTAGCGGCTACTGAAAGACGACTGTACAGAGCCACAGCGGAACCATCCAGCGGTGAAGGGGGAGGTTTACCCATGCCCAGTGTGATAGGGATAGGGATCGCCGTACCGTGTGCTATCGTCGCTGCTGCGGCCGCTGTGTGGTTTCATTGGGGCAAAAGAATCAAAGAACGACGACGGAAGACCATGCTTCCAGCTTACCAGGACTGTTTGCGAGAAGCCCGTCCCCCGGAGTATTCCCGCTCTGATCCGGGTTCGGACGGGGAGCCTCTACAAAGAGCACGATCACCACCGCCGGACTATACGGCCTCGGTCGAGAATTTGCCAGCGGGCAGCGAGGGGAGAGTCCAAAGGGCCCCAGAACGGGAATCTGACTCGCCAGATCCACGCCATGTGTCGTATCCGATGCAAGAGCTCGACCGATCTGCGGTGGATAACTTAAGGAGGGGCCGCGAGGAGGCGGAGTTAGAAAGGGGGCGTACTTTGACCTGAGCGACTGTTATTTTTGGATACGGCGGCTCAGATATCGACGAAATTTTAATGGACAAAGCAAGGCCGGCACTTTCTGAACAGACAAACCCGGACTCGGATTAATGACGAATAGAGCCCCTACGCCTGCGACGCCACGTCCACCGTGATACAAGACGGTCTAGATACTCGCAGGTGCGAGTTTTGTCCCCCACAGACTCTCAGAGCCAGGGGACGCTCGCTTCGGCAAACCCCCTTCTATCAACCGACAGGACATCTACGAAGACTCGAAGCAGAGGAAACGTGGCAGGGATATCATGTTCTGGACAACAAGGCGTTGGATAAATCTCTTCAATTCCGCCCTGAAAAGCGAGCCTGGCGGGTATAGACGCTGTCTTGTGTAAAAGACAGCGGGTGCTTTCGTGGGAGTTTATACCCGATCCCTCACCTATATTCGCTCCCGATCTCATGCCACCAATGTCGCATCTCCAACCACAGCCCTATGATCGCTGAAATACACCCCCTGAGCCACATTGTCCATAATCTCATACCCCTGCAGCGTAAACCACTTGTCCGCCTTCGGCCCAACCCAGATAAAGTCAATAAACGTCCCCGCGTTACCCGCCTTGAACCCAGTGAACGTCACCCGATTCGCCCCCCTGACCTTACCCTCCGCCGTCGCGAGGTCAAACAGCTCCTCCATATACCCACTCTCCGTCACGACCTTGTGCGCCTCCGCCCCCCGCGCAGAGTTGAAGTCCCCAGTCAAAACCACCCCCAGCGGCCCCCACGTCTTCTGCACAGCCTGGATCCTCGCCAGCACGACCTTGACACCCTCAGTCCTCGCCTCCCCACTAGCATTATCAAGGTGCGTATTGGCGTGGATGAACCTCTTCCCGGTAGACTTAGACTCAAACACCCCGATCGTCACAACCCGTCGACTGCCAGCACCCCAGCCGAACGAGACCTTGTCCGGCGTGGGAGACAGCCACTTCGTCTCGTTGAAAACGACACCCAGTACATCGGTCCGGTACAGAATGGGACTGTACTCCCCCTTCTTAACACCATCATCACGGCCCACGCCGATGTGCGCCCATGCCGAGCCCAGGCCGGTCTTGATGTCGGTGAGTTGGCCGTCGAGGACTTCCTGCAGGCCGATGAGGGTTGTGGTGGTGGAGGTGGTGTTGGTGCTGAGTTGGGAGAGGTGGGTGATGACGTGCGGCTTGCGACAGGTCGTGGGCGAAGAGGCGCAGGTTGAGCTCGTCCAGGGCTTTTCGTTGGTGCTGAGGGTGGTGGCGGCGTAGCGGATGTTGAAGGTTACGATGCGGAGGGGGGTGGTTGTTTGGGAGAGGACGGGGACGGGGGCGGTTGAGAAGAGGAGGAGAGCGGTGGCTGCCCGTGGGAATTTCATTCTTGCGATAGTGAGGGATGAAGGTCTTTTGGAGATGCGTGGAGTTTTTTGGGGTGATGAGAGATGGGGATGGTGGGTTTGTTGACGACGAAGTGACGTTCTTGTTCCCCTTTTTGGTCGCCTTTGTCGTTCGTTGCCGATCTTCCTTCAAGGACGTGAGTTTGTGGGATTTTGGTTAAAATTATCGGTTCGCCACCGGCCACGACGTCGATATTTCAGCTAACTGGTCGTTCGAATTCGGAGGCTCTTGCGCGGGGGTCGATGCGCTTGGCAAGCGAACAGCCTGAATTCAATGTTACGCCCTGCTAATGTGGGCTTGAGGTAACTCTACCCTTGCGCGCTACCCGGTTCATGTCATATTCAGGTACCCCGTCGAGCCCGTGGCCGGTTTGGCTGATTTAAGTGGATTTGGACTTGGTTCACGGGATTGACCAGCCTTTGGGGCTATACGATCCCAGCCCCCGATCCCACGTGGTCGTTTGGGGAGTGAGCACGCCAATCACGACTCAAAATTTAATAGCGGGCTGTTCAGCAACGGCAAAGGGAAAACGGTCTGTGAAATTCTAGGTTATTACCTAGGTACTCGTCCTATGTTCCTTTCTTGGAATCAAATTCCTCTGGATTATGCTCGCTTTGCTGAGCACCTATGTACCTAGGTAGCTAAGGTCCTACTGTTTGTGCGTGCATCCTACAACTGATAGGTTTCACAACTATTAGGTTACAACAAGATTCAAATTCATATCATTCAACGCCATGGATGCCTCTTGAAAGCGGCACCCGGGGGCTTGGTTTGTGATAAGGCCGGTGCTCTAGGTGTCACCTGTAACCTTGAGTTGAGACTTCCATGTCTGCTTAGCAGGTTTTGTCCAAAACGTGAATATCAACCAGAGAAGTTCGCTTTTCCCACCATGGCATTCAATGGAAGGTGGGTCTTCAAAGAATCTTTTATTTATTTCCATCATTGTAGTAGCTACCTAACTCTTGCTTCATTTCGACATAGATAATTTCGAACTTTTACCCCTTGTGTAACCTAAAAGAATGACCGTGACATGTACGACACTATGCCACCTCAGCACCCAATAAACCCCCTTACTTTTGGAAATCGGACTCGAGGATGGTACTGGGAGAATCGGTGACAGTTCTAGAGACAAATTTGTGTGAGTAGAGGCGCGATGAAAGAAGACATCGTGATGAGGACAGTGAAGGGCCCTGAAAAAGGGGGATACTGACGAGTCAAGTGAGAACTGAGCACCGATACCGGTGAGATCGGTTGTGTGTGACTGGGTTTTGTGTTTGGTGGAGGTGGGATGGTGCCTGAGGATACCGGTAGCTTGATAGGTGCGATGTAAGCTTGGTCGTGAGGCAGGTACTGGCTTTTCGAGACCGCATTCTGGTCAGCAGTTCTGCGTCTGCTAGGGTCAGTTTGACAATGTAATTGAGGTATCTTGGGGGTAGGCAACCAAGAGATGGAAAGCAAGACTGAAGTGGGACTTGGATGTGATGAAGGAAGATGGGCGTCTCACTGCATGTGGGTGGGCATGGTGAAGAAGGTGGAACCAGCCTGGAGAGGCACGGGCTGGTACTTAGATAAGATAAGTAATGCTTAGCAATGGCCGGACACAAAGCGCGCCCGAAAGGAAGCTAGGTAGATACCTAATGAACTGCTGCTGAAGATGGAGCACGTATTTTCTCAGGCATTCCCCTAGTACGCGGGGATCGACGTGGGACTTTATAATTGCCTCAGAGCGGTCAGCGATTCTTTCTTCTCGCTGCTCAAATCCTACTTCGGTGGACAGCCTGGATATAATGATTGGCCAGATGGCTCACGCCAGCCATGATGGCGCTGGCTTTTGTCTCGCTTCTGACCTGAAAAGTAATGCCAATCTAACCCTGCGTTCCGCGGATTCCCAATGTGCATTTTTCTCCAGTGAAACCCATCACCACACCGAAACGGACTGCTCGACTGCTGGCCAGAATCCAAGCCCCAAATTGTCTAGAAGGTGAATCCGAGAAGAAAAATAATTGCACAATGTGCTTTAACTGCTTCCAGCACCACAATACTCCTGGAATTCGGGGTTGAAGGAGGTGGGTTCAAGTTGTGCCTCACGACTGTCGACAGGGGTGCTGGTCTCCGAGTGTTTTGGACGAATCAAAAGTGCTGGTGACAACAACCGCGCCACACTGCCCCAGGTGACTCGCGAGGCCCCCTTGCTATTTGCGATAATCTGTCGCGAAAATGTCACCAGGAGGCTTGAGAACAGTGCTGACAGTAAAAAAGTCAGCAACGGCGATTCAAAATCGAGGCATAGATCTGGAAAGGGGGTCGGTATATGTACCTACGACTCAAGGGAGAATTGCATCCCAATACCGGCAATCTCAATGGCGGATGTCTTGTGCCCTGATCTGTTTCGACTCAGTGGCTTATGGGTGGTGCTCGAGGCCTTCTGAAAAGGTCCGGCCTCGGAGGAGGACTTGGGGATACTGGTGCTCTTGCTTGTAGCAGGCTTGCTTCTGCTTGACGTCAACTCTGGGTTGAACACGGTATGACAAGCAGGAATTAAACAGAAATGGTCTTACGGGTGCGGCATGATTAGGACCAAGATATGAGTGTATTGGGATTAAGCAGACACGGGGAGTGTTGAGATAAAGGGGCCAGAAAAGGTGGGACTTGGAGGAAAGGATGAGCTGACAGCCCACCCATCAATTTACGATCTACCGACGGACGGTTTATAAAACCCTCCTTTCGTTCGGTACCACTCCCCCCTATTCTGTATTGCTGCTGAGATATAGTGCAGCAGGCTGACATGAAGTCCTCCGTTCATTAGCAATCAAGCTTTCTTATGAAACCAAAGTCCCAGATGTCGCAGATTTCACCCTGAAAAAAGAAACAAGGGCCCTCATGATGTGCCGTTACGTTGTTGTTGACATGTGGAATTCCACTCCTCCCCGGAAATGACACTGGGCGGATTGGTAACACTGCTTGACACCCGAGTCTTGTCAGCCACGGAACACTCTACTTAATGAATTGACTGGGGCACGAGGCTGTAGAAAGGGGCGGACCCACGGCTCAGCGAGGAATTGCGCCCCAATACCAATCAAGTCGTTCTTGACTGTCTTCTTTCCCCCGAGACTCAAGCTGCTTTCGTTTGAGAGTGAAACCGGACTCTTCTGGGAGTTGCTACGGCCACATTCGTGTTGCTCAAGCGATCCGTGACTGGCGGCAACGCTCCAGGAATCTGGCTTGTTTCTGTCCCACATCAGGGTTGGCGACAATGTTCATTGTTTTGCGTGAAGTTCCTCATCCTGAGGCAGCTTCTCCCAGGGGCAGGCATTGATGAGTAATCGAGTGAGTAGGGTGATGCGGAAGGTGATAGTAGGGTATGGCAAAGGAATATAAATAGGATGTCGGGGGAAGCTCTTGAACGCGAGCGTAGGTTACGGTGGGTATATGACGAAGAAACGGGGCTTCTTGCTTACCGGCTTGACATTTTTGTGAAACTTGAAGCTAACTGCGAGAAAAGAACTCATGTAGAAGGGCTTTGGAAGGGGCACGGAAGGAGACGGATAAGAGCGCATTGAAGTGAATGATAAATGTGAGTGACTGAGAGAAGGCCATCCCTAGCTTTAAAGTATGTCCCTAGATCTAAGCAGATGTCCCTCTGCATTGCTGTCTCAAGGCGCTCGGTCATGTTGGGTAGGCTTCGGGTCCTTGTAGATTCGCATCCTCTCTGCCGAGGTATTGGATGTATGGCTCTGTCGTCGAGTTCGTGGTTGACGAGAGAGGCATTGCTGGCTGTCCCCAGATTTCGCCACCTTTCAATGGTAACTGCGATTTGAATGGTACTGGTTCCAGAATGCCCCGGCGGCTACATTAATGTGAGCTGGAGGGCGCCGCCTTTCGCCTCCAACCGAATTGGGGGTGTGGACGAGGACTTCGACTGGTCGACTTATTCCTGCGTCTTCTTGTGGCACGAATGAGCAACGCCCCCGTTGAGGCGGGAGAAGTGGTGGATGCCCTAGAAACGGGTCGCATGGCCAATCAGCGGTCAAGGACAGCCTGCCATGGGGATTTTCGGTGAACACTTGCTCCTCGACTTTCGCGATCGTGATTGGAATCTACCAATCAAGGCCCAGAGTCGAGTCTTTGTTTGGCCATTGGCCTCAGATGCACGCTGAACACCTGGGATTGGCGAGCCGGCGGGATTGGCCGGCAGCTCCCGCAGCAGACGTCAGTGAAACAAATTCAAGAACCGGCGAATAAGGATCGGTACCGCGGTTCGACCATTCCGCCCTACACCAACTCGAGGATCTTTCGTGCACGGGTCATCTCCAGAATTATCTTACAGCCACTCATGAACTGCCTTCCTCCCTTCAAGGCCCGGATGCACAACAACCGCAGTTGCGCAACAGGGTACACGGGTACGTACCTAGGTCGGGAGACCAGACGGCAGGGCCGATAATGGCGGGGTTGAATGCGGCGATTGGCGGGCATCTCAGACGGCGGGACAAGCCTGTCATCAGCCATTGGCACCGTGAAGCTCCATGAGAAAGCCCCCCATCCGTACCTTCAAAACTAGGAATCCTCCACCACCATAGCAAAGCCCACTGGTCAATCCACGAAACCCAGTCCTCCAATTCGAGATGCCTGATCATCAACCTTCTATCCCATTGCGGTTTAGTCCCGCCCCGACCTTCCCGACTAACCCTTGCAAAAGTGGCTGAAAATCCCGCCGCCATCATTGGCCTCACGCTTATCGTCTGCGTCGCGATGCCCTCTCATTGGCCGTGCTTTGTCAGCCACCGCATTTTGACCAGGGCAGCAGCGCAGCCCGCAGGCAGCAGGGATTGGGGTTGGGGCCAAACCTCCTCACCAAAGTTGGTGGCGCTCGTCCAACCCAGAAAGTTGGCAACCCCGCGAGCAGACCCGCGAGCAGCGCGGTGTTTTCCTCTTCTTCATTTCACCTCCCTGCGACGGACGGAACCTACCCTACCCCGGGTCTACAACCCCGCCGCGCGTACGGCTTAACAGACAATGACCCAATGGGGCCAACAAAAGGACGAGGCGCGCATCGCCGACAGCAGAAGCAGCAGCGACACACAGTCGCCACGGGACTTCTCGACCCTGCCTGAGGTGGTGCCCTACACCACCTTCCCGGAGGTTGTCCCGACGACGGCAACGAGCAGGGTCCCGGAAAAGGCGGATCCGGATGCGCCGATCCCGGCGGGAGTTCTGCCGCCGCCGTTCAGTGAGGTTGATACGGGGCCGCATCAATTGGATGGGGATGAGACGACTGTTGCTGACTCGATGGCGCGGCCGGTGGCGTGGTATCATCGCCGGCGCAATCGGTTCATTGTGGCGGGGGTTGTGATTGTGGTGTTGCTGATTGTTATTGGTGTTTCGGTTGGGGTTGGGGTTCCTTTGAGTCGGCGGAAAAGGTGAGGAGCTGGAGTGAATCTTGCGGGAGGTGACGAGCTAACGCCGTGACAGTGGTGGAGATGCCCAGAGTTCCACGGGCGGTGGCGGAAGTAATGGTGGTGGTAATGGCGGTGGCTCGGGCGGCGGCGGCGGCGGATCTTCCGGGGGACCGGGGACCGGGGCCGGTCCTGATACGGAGCCTCCGACGCCGCTGGATTTCGGCACACCCATATCGTTCTCTGCAGAGCCTGGGCCGAGTGTCTGTCAAGGTACGGTCTGTCCGCAGGTACTGACTGCAACCGAGTTTGGCAGCCCCTCGAACATCTTCATGTTCGCACGCGGCGCCGATAACGCCATCTGGGTCCGAGAGATCCGCAACAGCGCGTGGAGGACATCCGAGTGGAAGAGCTTGGGCGGCAAGTTCCTCAGCCAGCCAGCAGCTTCATCGATGCGCGACGGGAGGGTTGATGTGTTCGGCGTCTGGAACGACCAAACGGCGCGCTTCAAGACGTTCCAGAACGGCGTCTGGGAGACCGAGTGGACAAACCTGGGCGGCGACTTCTCTTCACCCCCCTCTGCGTGCGGTCTAGTCCGGGATAACATGAACGTGATTGCTGTCGGGGAAGATCACGCAGTGTATCACAAGTATGCGAGTGATGGAAATACCTGGGGTCCCAGTCTTGCAGGCGACTGGGAGTCTCAGGGGGGTTTAGTGTCGAGCTCGACGGACATCGGCTGCGCTGCTGTTTCTGACAAGGTGCAGCGGTTTGACATCGTTGCGTATGGGCAGGGCCCCAGCCACGGTATGTTCTTCAAGACGTGGAACAGCACATCCGGGTGGCAGGAATGGGCCGGAGGGAAGGGAGGATACAAGGGAGACCCGACGTTGGTGTCCACGCCAGGAAGAGTCGACTACTTCGGCATCGGCGAGGACGGTGCTGTCTGGACGACTGGGTGGACGAGCTCTGGAGGATATACCGAAGCCCTGAGCCTCGGCGGAACGTTCGAATCGGCTGTCTCCGCCCTCGCAGTAGATTCAAAGTCGAGACTGGATGTGCTTGCGGTTGGCAATGACACTCGGCTGAAGCACAAGGGGCGAAGCCATGGGCTGTGGGGCACAGAGTGGGAGGATCTAGGAGGGAGTTTCCAGAGCGCGCCCAAGGTGGTCCTTCTCAACAGCACGTCTGTGGGCGTTTTTGGAATTGGGCCGAATGGAGTAGTGATTCATAGCACCTTCAACCTCGGGACAGGATACTATTGGGGAGGGGAAGGGCAATGGTACTCGGACGGGGGCTCTATGGCATCGACATGGTATCGCCCGGCGGTGTAGTTGTACTTGGATATAATGAACGAATGTAATGACCTCTGAAAGCAAGATGATGCAATTTAAGAGATTTCTGACACAACTAACAGTAAGCTGGGTCATATGAGAATCCGGACAGCCACCAGTTCAGTCAAGTACATTAGAAGTAAAGCGCCCCCCATGCCTCAAGAAGCTGCTGCTTTCCACCGCAAATGGTACGCTGAAGTGCTGTAGTACCAATCCCAGCGCCTTCCGTAGACTAAGGTCGTAAATGCTCATCATGCTAAACCCCAACACGCTGCGCCACGCTAATCCAGAATAAAATGCAACCCAAGACAAACAATACATGCGCCTCACTGAGGAGTGCCACGCTCAACATCCTCTTCAACTGATCGGGGCCTGATCCGCGCCGCAATACCCCGCAGCCCACGATCTTCAAGCTCCATATCCTGTGTGTTCCCAACTGGCTCCTGTGACTTGGCCGGTGCCGAATTCGCGGCCGGCTTACTTGGTGAGGCGTTCGGAGTCGCGGTAAGTGAGCCAGTCAGTTTGGCGAAAAATAAACTGCCCCACTTCTCCTCCCATGTGAAGTTGAGGTAGCAGGCGACGAGATACAGGAATATAAATCCGAAGAGACATCCTGTAAAGGTGCGGGGATTTGCCTCGAAGGGCAAGACGCCGTTTTGCATGTTAAACATGCCGGTGACTTGCGTGAATGCAGAAAAGCACTAGGTGAGGTGTTAATACATGTACTAGTGATCAAGCGTTTTATTGCGCCCACCAAGGAGTAAGACTTACGAATGCAATCACGGTAAGCCCTAGAACTTTGACCGCTGCGTCGTATGTCAGGAGGCCGAAATGACTTGTTATCTAGCAAACTGGTGGTTAGCAACATCGCCTAGGTCGTCAGGAGCACGGCTTTCGCAAATTACGCAACGTACCTGGTGTCGATTGTTTTCAATCAACTCGACCTTAAGATTTTGCAAACTCTTCAGCTTCAACCGGAGACCAGAGTACGACTTCTGAATCTTCTGCCGATAGGGGCTTCTCTCTTTGTTCTTGTCTGAGATGAAGTAGCCCAGATCGCATTTCTCGAATTCCTCCCAGGCCTGCGTTGTTTCAGACAAAAGCGTGATAAACTGGCTGAGTAGGCGTAGCATTTCTTCGGTCCAGTCGTTCAACTCTTTCACATGACTTTTGGTTTCCGGGGGTGCAAGACGCCTAATCATATGAGAGTAAGTACCTGGGCGTCAAATTAGGATTTTTGTAGGGGACATCATACCTTTTCTTAACCGCGTCCTTCATCACGCCTGTAACCGTATCCCACTCAGTAGATATCTGGGCAAGATTCTCGGCCCAGATTGAGAGAAAGTAGTGTCGACTTTCCCAGATAGGATCGTTGATTTCGGTCTGTCGCGATAATGGGTCCCACATCCTCGAGCTCTCCGTCCAATCCTTGTGATGGGTTTTCACAGAGGCTAAGAGCTCGGATCTCAACAGATAGTAAGTGTCGACAGTTCCGTAAGCTTTATAGATGCGATCCTCGATTCCGAAAAGCATGACAGAGGCTTGTGCTTCGTAGAAGCACGGTAACTTCGCATCCTCTTTAGCAGAAGATGGGCCCATCAGACAGCTGGCAGTCCAAGATCTCCTGAGCGTGTCGAATGTCTCGCCGTCGGGCCTAACTCGGCTGTCCCTCCGAAGCTTTCTGTGCTTTCGAAACGCAATAAACGGGAGGTTCAGGTGGAATGCAAACGTGCGGAACCCTCTTGCCTAGGTTTATCGTGTCAGAGATGATAATGAAACCCTAACTTGAACAAGAAGAGTGCTTACCGTGATGTGTACGTCGACAGAGGGATCGAATTTCATGTGATCGTACAAGAACTTCGCCATCGCAGCTCTCTCTCGTGGATAGGCACATTCCGCGAGAACTGTCATTCCGGGCTCACTCAAATTGGGTAAATAACTGCAGATACCAAGAGGTCAACTTCCGAACGTTCTCAGCGTATTGGGAGTGGGAGATGTACGTACACAAGCACCCGATCAGCACTGAAATTGGCAACCTTCACAGAGCGACCCCCTTTCCCCTTTTTGGCGACGGGGGCTGGAAACTCCTATTCCTATGTCAGCAACAGAAATTTACAAGAATAAAGGGAATTGTTTACCTTGATACCCAGCTCTTCACTAAGCTGACATGGCGTCAAGCCCCCCCACTGCTGTTTAGGGACGCCTCGTCCGACACCATTCAGGGGAACTCCAACGTTACTCCGGATATCAACAATTGCAATGAAGTCTGACTCTTGCCTCGGTCTCTCCGTACGAGCCTGCTGGGCAGCATGCTCGCAAAACCTGGAGACAACAGACTCTTGATCAAGACGCTGATTTCCCATGCCATTCCCAATAATCGCAGGTCGCATGAACTGCCTCACAGGATGTGTTGATTCTGACTCTTGGAGAGCATCTTCTGGATTCGTATTGGTGTCTTGGCTCCCGTTTCCAGCACTTACCTGAGGCAAAGGTGCGTTGGCATTTTCCTCGGCGTTGTCGTCGTCATCTGAGTCGGATTCCGAGTCATCGCTGTTGCTTTCTTCGTCGCTGTCGCCAGAGATAATCCCGCTTTCTCTGATGCCTGCAAGGTACGGGCGATCGGGCGCTTCGGTATCTAAAAGCTTCCTAGGGTGGTCGAAGATCTGCGGCCACTCAAAGGCCGGAGACGATTGCTCTGAAGGCATGGCGCTCGTTGAGATGAGACACAGGATAATTACCGACGCATGATGATGGCTTCCTGTTCCAATCGGATAAGGGATGTGAGCGGAAGCTTCCCTCGTGCCCAATCTGTCGGGTGAGCGGTCGCGTAGGCGGTCGGGTAGCGGATGTGATGGGTAAGGGTTTGTGATGATATCCTAGGATGATGCAGTGATGTGCGATGAGGGTGGCTCTCAAGATGGGGTCGGGGGGAATTGGGCAAGAATCAGAGAGGGGGTTTCGATGCAATGGCGAGTGCCAATATGTAGGAAACTCAGAAAATCAGCACTTCCACGTAGCTAGCGCTGCGGCATGTGCCCCAACGAGGCTTCAATGTGCAAAATATCGTTGCGGTGTCAACAGCTCGCTTCCCAACCATGAGGCGGGCGTCCCGCAATTGTAGCCAATGCTCGCAATGTGCGCTTTGGGCTTCAGTCACACCTCCTATCACCCAGGCAGACGAGTGCTGCTCGGTCTGCCCATCGTGGCCGAAGCGGTGAGGTCTGGCTTCGGCCGGAAAATGACACCGCAGTGAGCTGGCAATGGCGCAGGCGGTTTCGCAAGGTCCAAGGTCGCTTTGGGTACCTGTGTCGATTTGGGATGTCCTCTGCATCTCGCGGCAGCAGAAGGATGTCATGACTGCCTGACCGGCCGATGGGGCCTTAGCCAGCAAGGGGGCCATCGGTCCACGTCAGTGGTTGGGAAACTATGAGTCGAAGGACAAGTTGGCGTGCTAGGGGTGTAATTTGGCGGGATTTGGCTTGAAGGCACCATTGTGCTCGCATTTTGCTGCCCTGATGCTGCCCAATCCATCTTGGCCGTAAGCAGCGGTTCCGGTCTGGGGGGCTGGCGATTGCCCGATGAAAAGCAGGTCCAACCAAATGGCTGGAAACGGGGCTAATGTGCAGCATGCAGGATGACACGCACACACCCTGCAGGAGAGAAACCTGATCAGGCTGCAACGCAGGCACGCCTTGATTGGCTTGCAGCCACACGCTGTGGCTTGCCTTCAACCGCCTACCCCTTCGTTCCTTCATTGAGGGGAGGACAGTGCGAAGCCTGCTCTGACCAAAATTGGTCGAAGTTCGGTGAAAGTGTCACGGGATAGCTCACGAGAGTGGCTCTCTCGGCAGGCTAGATAGAATGGGAGGCTAAGCATGCGGAGGGGCGCCTGGTTGCTGTTTACATACTCGTCTTTGTTTTGCCAGGCAAGGAAGGGGTGACCCCTGGCCGGCCCCAAGTGCAAATTTCGGAGGAAGAATGGAACGATAAAAGTGAAGAGAGGGTATCCAATGACATTTACATACTAGCATTTAGCGCTATTGCACTTGTCACCTTAGCCGGCAGGATAGTAACACGCCTCGAGTCTCGATGCCCCTTTCCATTTCGAGCCGAGGGGTGCATACGGTCAGAGACATAACCGACGCTTGTAGCCACTGATGCAGTAATGATCCGACCAGTCTAAAACGGACATAGATCGACCCAACGGAAAATGACCAGGTCTCGCCCCCAAAACTCCTCCTTCAGACGGGGTTGGAGGCCAGTCACGTTCCTCTGATGTCATCCAACAGTGGCAGACAACCGAATAAAACAAACCCTGATATTCTATTGAATGATCCGACAAGCGAATGGAACAAATTCTCATGTTCTATTGAACGATCCAACGCATTCTGGCACTACTCTTGCCAGCAATGACAAGGTATAGCAAGGTAACTGCTTTGTATGTCCTAACACAACCTGTTCACTGGAAGTCAATGAGGTGAGGTCCGTCAAAAAAATGGTCGGGTCTTTGGGCTTACCAGACTCAGAGCTTTCAGAGCTTTGCCTGACATTTCTCGAAGAATCGGTGTGACGTGTGAAGAATCTTCAGAGTACTTCTGCCGACCGGTGCGGCTTCATTTCCGCAGCACTGTTTCCTCAACAACATAGCGCCAGAACAATACCTATGAGAGAGACAATATCGTCGGTTCGGAAAAATAAGTAGGTCCCTTTTCGTTTTCTGTCAGTGCAGATCGTTGAAATACTTACAAAAACGGGTTGGTTTTGCTCAGTGCGACAAGATGCCGTCTCGAGTTCCGAAAGCAGCACACCATGCACGACCTACGCCCCTGTGAGGCCGGCCGATCAGATCTGACGAATCAGCCAGGAATCCAATCAGCAATCACGAGAAGATCCAGCGGGTACCTTTCGTACCGCGGGGCTGAGCAGTCGAACCCCAACCCTGAGGCACTCGTTGTTCTACGGAACTACAACGAAATTGAGCACACAACTTGCTGCAGCTTGATATATCCATGCTTCAAGGGATCTTTTCCAAGTGTGGAGAAAGCCTCGCGGCGTTGAGATCGCAAGGTTTCACAGAATCCCAAAGCAGAACAAGGTGAGCACAATGTTTCACTATCACCTAATCTGGCCATCTGTGTGTCACGTGGCTTCCGACAACGTGGCCAATCTCATTTTTTCCATTTCCTCGGACAGAGAGGGGCGGCGGGTCCTCCCGTAGTGGACCCAAACACCAACTACGCGTCGCGATACATGGAACCTGGAGCCACGCGCTGGTTGTTGATGTTCGCATGGTTTCTAAGGAGCATTGAGGAGTGCTAGTGTACGAGGTCAGTGGAGGCCGCAGTCGGCTGCGGGACGAGCCTTTTGAGCTCTGAGCCCCCATCCCGCCCCAATCTCTCCCAGAATTTGCCTGTCCTTTCTTCCAAACAAGCCCCCATTTGCGTGCCGAACTGCAAAGGTACCTGCTTCCAGCGAGCTTTTACATGATTGGCTTGCAAATGAAGAGCCCGCAGACGGATTCGAGCACGTGATCAATTGTGCACTTTTCGGCGCCTTCGGACCATGTCATGCTAATTTTTTTCGCAGTGCGTTGCCCAAGATGGTAGGTTTTGGAGCGCGACCCACCGGTGGCTGCCTGATGCTGCCTGATAAAACAAGCCACTGACCGGGTCGAATTACAGCCATCGAAGAAGGAGAAAGACAGCGGCAGGAAGAAAAAAGCTCCCTCCCGAACGGTCTGGGTCTGGGTGTGTGTCAGTCGCTCCCTCCCCCTCCCCCTCCCCCTCCCCCCTCACTCCCGGCATAAGCTACTTCGCAGCGCATCAACTAACCGACAGCCTCTCAATGCAGTGCGTGTGTGGCAGAGAGGGTTCCGATATGACCATGCTTCGGGAATGCTGCTTGAGCCGCGCATGCTATCACCCTAGGTGCTACAACTGTGACGTTCGCCAGATGAAGGTATCGCGATGATTGCACTTCTCAACCCCCCCGCATCTCGCAGTTGAGCGGCACCCCGACAACAACCGATACCCCCTAAAATACTCGGCAGCAATGCCAGCAACTGAGTTGCGAAATGGGTCCAATTCGCAACCCTCGTCGCGTCACTTTTTAAGCGTGGGAGTCCCTATCACGACCTCCTCCCAGGTTCGGCTATCCTCCACGACTTGGAACCGCACTACCAGCCTCAAAACATACGAACCTTGGAGGGCCCGACGTCCCCAGGCTGGACTACGTACCTAACGTGCGGTAATTCGACATTCGATAGAATGCTGGGCTGGTTCTTCAACATGAACCACATCTTTGCTCTGACGGCCTCGATAATACCCTTTCCTTTGTCGTACAGGCGTCCAAAGAGTTCCATGGGTTTTCTGGCGCACGTATTCTATGTTTTTCTTCTTTTTTTCTTCTTTTGCGCGGAGGCCTTTTTGTTGCTTTGGAGTTGGAAAATGGTCTTTCGCTTTTGACTTGGGAGATTGGAAGATGGAAAAAGATTGAAAAGCGGAGAATCCACTGTAGGTATAGACGCGGAGGACATTTAGACTTTGTATTGCTATTCAATATACCCACCGTTCTTTTGAGGGTGTTGAGAATGAAGAGCAATTTGGGCGACCTCTGTTCACAGTCCTTGCTACAGTAACTCGAACTGTAAGCATGGTGGTAGGGTTGCAAATATCACAGGATATGGTGGACAGCCACTAGGGGGTAGATAAATATGGACGAGGGAGAATCCCTAAGCCCACACTACGGGGGCGAGACTCGCTGATAGAGCAAGTTCCCGCGTGGGGCGCTATAACTGATGCAACCTCAAAAGCCATCTCCCTTACTTGACGAATGCCTTCACAGCACCATCACCCTTGGGGAACGGCGATAAATACTCATGATACATCTTGATATCAGTTTCGTAGTCCGTGTCATGCAGCTCCAACTCCAAGCTAACCTCTGGCGAGAACAGCCGGGCCACACAAAGGTAGACCTCCAGCAGAGAAATCTCCATACCGATGCAGGTCCGTGAGCCTCGACCGAACGGCATGTGATACTTGGAGAGGTACTTTCGGTCAGCTTCGTCGAGCCAACGTTCCGGAAGAAAGACATGCGGCATTGCGAAGATTTCCGGAGAGAAATGGGTGTCGTTTTGCGTGGTCGAAACGTATGTCTAGCCCGGTCAGGAACTGCCACAATGAGGGGCAACTAAGCATGGCGATAGGCTCACCCCTTTCGGTATGACGAGTCCCTTGTAGACCATATCATGCTTTGGGTCGTATCTTGGGAGACGGGCAGCGAGGCCACCCAGTCTATTTTAGACCACAGTTAGTCAGCAGCCCGTTTAGGTCCATGCATCAAGTACGTACCGAAGCCCTTCGTTGACAGCACCAGCCTATACCATGTTAGTACCTTGAGAATTCACCATGGAAAATCTCAGATTCTCAGCGTACCAGATATGGGAGCTCTTTCAGCTCTTGGTAAGTCGGCGGTCTTCCGTGAACCTCATATGCCCCCTTGAGTTCCTCCCGAAGCCGAGCGAGCTTCTTAGGCTGGATAAGCAGGTGATACACAACAACAGTGATGATGTTTCCGGTGGTCTCCGTGCCTGCCAGCGTTATGGCGCTTGCCTCCTGCGTAACTCTGTATATCGTCTTCTCCTCCGGCGGGAGGTTGGAGTTGAGAATCTGGCGCGCAAGATCCGTCTCGGCCTCCCCACGTTCCACAAACTTCTCAGCCGAGTCGAATCCCCTTTTCACTTCAATGTTGAGTTGCTAGCATCCACGTTAGCAATTCTCCCCGAGTCGTCCAACGCAACAGAGCCACTCACCCTGAAGAAGAATGCAACACCCAATGACCCAGGGTTGAGTTTGAGAGCCAACCAAGGGGGAATTGCCGTTCTCATCACCCACAAAAGCCACCCCCTAAAATGCCGGTTCACCAACCCCACGCATCCAAGCTTCCTCGCCGCTCGATTCGCGGCATGCTCAAAATTATCAGAATCCAGGTGTGCAAACTGTCTTCGAAACGCAAACGCCGTGGCTGCATCCGTCGCTAGCGCCCGAAATGCATCTCCTAAGCTCACTGTCTTTCCGGTCCCCTTGAACTCCGCAAGACGACCAAGAAGCTTGCGCACAAGGGAATCAACTGTGGACTGATGGCGTGCAACAGCCTGTGGCGAGAAGTACGGGCCGATGGCGTCGCGGCGCGCGCGGTGCATTTCGTGTGAGACGGTGCTGAAGACATTGTCCGGAGGGCCGAGGAAGCGGTAGTACCAGAGGGGCTTGTACGCGCGGCGCGAGATCTTGTAGATTTCGTGCCAGTCGGGATCGCGAATGTGGAGCTCCCACGGGTTGATGCGAACGATGGGACCTGCGGGTAGTCAGAATTTGGGGGTGGAGTGAAAGTAGGTTGGTGGGAGGGCGACGAACCATATTCTTCATGCATGCGTGTTATTTCGGCCCAGTAACGTCCTCCACCATCCTTGAGGCAGTCGTAGTATCCCTCGTACAGCGAGGTGAGCGCGGCGAGTTTTGGGCCAGGGAATTTAGCGAGAGGGCTGAAGAAGAGTCGGTAAACGCTTTGAACTACCAAGCCGATGAACAGCAGCGCGCCGAGCTGAGCGATGATGATGGGAAGTGACGCTGCCATTTTGACGCTGGAATCACCGCAAATTGACTGAATTAATGGTATTTTGCTCGGCCGTATCAGAGCCTCTTAAAAAACGCAGAAGCTCTTACGGTACGTGCGGGACGTCGCCGGCAGTTGGCGAGCGGGCAAGTTGAAGTTGAGAGAAGTGAGCGGCTCACGAGGGGAGGCAGTACCGTGAAGCGAGTATTGGCGGTAAAGACGCAGTTTCCTATAACCGCCCAGACTCAACTTGACTTTCCCGCTAGGTCTGAAACGTTGGTGAAGAGGCAGTTGGACTCCTGGTTGTACCTGCCCGGTGGTAATTCATCCCAAAACTCGGGCCCGAGAAGGGAAGCTTTATTTTCCCTGCAAATTTGTCCCATCTCAGGAACACATGCAAAAAACAATGTAAGGCGGGCATAGAGGTCAGAAAAGCAAGGCTAGATTGGCGCATGATTTTCTCTGACAACGCCACCCCAACGTTGATGACTTCATCACGGGTCGAACGGTCAGATCCGCCAACCATCAACGAGATCTCTGCGATGAATAGCTATCACACCGGCGCATTCTGAAGTTTGGTTCACAATATAACCAACATGGAAGATCGATTTGCTGGCACAGCTCGATCCCCATCCGGATGTAAAAATTGCCAGTACAGAGCCATGATCGCAATTCTAGAATCCCTGAGCCTAAGAGGCGATGTTGTTTAGACAAAGCACCTCATTCATCAATCGCACAAGCTGTCTGAACACAATCTTTTTCTAGTGGAATCTGGGGGTACCACAGATTCGACTTTATTCCAGACGGGCCATGAAGTGTGTCTGGTGTCCAAGACATGAGTTTGACAAACCTGGTCCTGCATCTGCTTGCATCTGTTTGCTTGGGTTTGCGGCTCACCGTTGCATCCTTTCGGGTAGTTCTGACTCAATCATCACGCATCTGCATCGCTGTGGTGATAAAATTGGGATGGAAATTCTCCTCTGACAGACCGCCATTGCCCTGTCGGAACCTGCGGGATGGAGTGGATCGCTGCGCGGCGAGATGAGGTGACTCGGAAGGTCTATCGTTTTGCCGGAAATTTCCCTCTTCGTCGGACACATTGGTTCACTTTGTTCCAGCATTCGCGTGAAATAGGAATTACGGGATGGGCTTGTCATTAAATCGTGACGCTGATGAGATGGAACAGAGCCGCCTTGGCCGAGAGCATGTGGTTGCCGGTTCTCGGCCCAAGTTCCGATTTGACCCCCAACCTGGTGGGGCAGCTGCAGGGAGCACCCGGCCAAGGCGGCGTCCGCCGGCCACCACCAGCCCACCAGCCACCCTAAATGCGCTGCTAACGAGACAGGGGGGCTTCTTATCGCAGCCACAATGCGTTTGACGTTCGATGATGAGCAGGCGTTCGTTGTCTGACGCCACTGCTTATCTCTGTCCACTCCAAGCCTTCCTAGTTCCAGCCGCTATCTTGGCGATCAACATTGCGTCTGGCAGCTCCGAGCTCTCCAGCTCTGATGTCTTGCGAGCTCGCGCGCACAGCCCTTGGTCCTTCAGACCTATGGCTGTCACTTGCAGCACCGTCAGGATCTGCTCGTCGTCTTCCCCGACAGTCTAGACTCCCCGCAAAAGAGGCGCCCAGGCGCGCCGCAGGCGTCACAGGCTGTCAAGGCTGCACACGTGACATCAATGAGCAAGTCTACGATCTCACCACCTCGCGTATCAATGCCAAGTTCGTTCGGTGCCACCCTCGGACGGCAAATGGAATTATTGCCGCAGATACCACGCTTGATATCAGATGGCAGCTGGTTGGCTCGAGATTGACGTACGGATTACACAGCTACCAACGCTAATACCCCGCAGTGCGCCTCCATCGCGCGCTCCATCGTGGTATGTCCCAGCGGGTGCAGCTCTGGCGGTGGCAAAGATAGGGCCATCCATGATTCCCGCTGACCCCCCACACTGCCTGGAATGCCTCGGTGCGGCTGCCCGCCTCAACCCGAGTGCGGAGGAGACGTCGATTGCGATAGCTACCGTTGCGGAATATGGAGACCAGATGGAGCGCTATGTCCGGGCGCCCAGCCTGCCCCATGAGCAAAATCTATTTGTCCCATCATCGAGCAGCCCGTGACAGCAGTCGACAGTCAGCTCGGATCTTCAAATGGCTCAGCGGAATGCGGCACGCCCGATTGTCCTCGTGGAGGGATCCGCCGATACCCCGCAATCGAGAATCAGAGGATTGTGCGGTAATGAATTTTCTTGGGGAGACCATTGGCGGCTCGCAGGCGATACAGATACGTGCGTAGGTGGATGGGGGTCTCGAAGGAGGAAATTTTTTTTTTTTTGGTTGTGCAGCGCAGACGAGGGCAGCCGGCTCCGAGCGCCTGGCCATCGGCCTCCCCCGCATCCCGCCGTCGTCGACAGCCGCCCGTCCAGCCAACCCACGCGAGCAAAGCTTGCAGCAAAAATTAAACGCCTTGCTAGCCACATGCCACCCAGGAACAGGTGCAGACCGGGGGTGCAGATCTGACCGGTCTGCTCCCCGCTTTGGTGCGTCCCTTGAACCACATTCCGGTCCACACTTGGGGTCTTTGGGGAGCTGTGGGCCCGGCGAAGATAAGGCGGCGCGACTGGGAACCTCCCTGGACGGCTACTCGCGCGCTGGAGTCTCTTTGCATTTAAGTTCTGCACAACCGCCGCCTCCCAACGCTTGACTCGAACCTGTCCCGCCGCACCGGTTCACACCTCATCCCAGCTACCTACACACCTGGACCTTTTGCATCCCCTCGGCAGCCATGGATGAAGATCACGGACCCTCACAGATCGCCCCGGAGAAGGCTCCCAGGCGGACCTTTGGCGACAGGCTGCAGATCGTGAAGAAGACATTCCTCACTAGGGAGGGCCTCATCGGCAACTACGACTATGCCTTCCTCTTTCGTCCCAACCTGCCGTTCATGAAGAAGTCGGACAAGGCGCCGCCCTTCTTCGGCCTCAACGACAAGATGCCCGTGTTCCTCGCCCTGCTGCTGGGATTCCAGCATGCCCTGGCCATGTTGGCTGGCATCATCACCCCGCCCATCATCCTGTCCGGGCCTGGCGGCGTCAATCTCTCCACCGCAGAGACACAGTACCTCGTGTCAACTGCTTTGATCGTTTCAGGCCTGCTATCCTGCATCCAGATCACAAGGTTCCACATCTACAAGACACCGTATGCTCCTCCGCTTTTCCCAGTATGCTCGCACACAGCTGACTCCCCTTGGCCAGATACTACATCGGTACCGGCCTCATCTCCGTGGTTGGAATCTCCTTCGCCATCATCCCCGTTGCAACTGGCGGCTTCAAGCAGATGTACGCAAACGGCTTTTGCCCATCGGATGCAAGCGGGAACCCATTGCCTTGCCCGCAAGCCTATGGCGCCATTATCGGAACGGCTGCTGTTTGCGCATTGCTCGAAATCTTGCTGTCCTTCACCCCGCCCAGGATCCTTCTGAAGGTCTTCCCGCCACTCGTCACCGGGCCTACCGTCATGCTCATCGGCATCAAGCTGATCCAGTCTGGATTCAAGAACTGGGCCGGTGGTTCCGGGCCCTGCGCTGATGCGGAACCCGCTGAGTTCTTCGCCCTCTGCCCCAACATTTTGGCGCCCCATGCGCTCCGCTGGGGTTCGGCTGAGTACCTCGGCCTCGGCTTCTCCGTGTTCGTCACCATCATTCTCTGCGAGCGTTTTGGCTCGCCGATCATGAAGTCGGCCAGCGTTGTCATCGGCTTGCTCGTTGGCTGCATCATCGCCGCCGCCACTGGTTACTTTGACCGCGCCGGAATCGAGTCGGCCCCTGCTGTCTCCTTTATCTGGGTGAAGACGTTCCCGCTCAGCATTTACGGGCCGTTGGTATTACCAATGATGGCGGTTTACGCGACGTGTATCACTGAATGCGTTGGCGACGTTACGGCTACCTGCGACGTGTCGCGACTCGAGGTTGACGGCAAGATCTACGAGAGCCGTATCCAGGGTGGTGTGTTGGCCGACGGGTGCATTGGTGTCATTGCTGCGCTCTGCACGATCACTCCCATGACCACCTTTGCCCAGAACAACGGCGTCATTGCACTGACGCGCTGCGCCAACCGGAGCGCCGGGTATTGCTGCTGCCTGTTCCTCGTCATCATGGGTATCTTCGCCAAGTTCGCCGCCGCCCTTGTTTCCATCCCCTCGGCCGTCATCGGCGGGATGACCACCTTTCTCTTCTGCGCCGTCGCGGTTTCGGGCATCTCGATTATCACTCGCGGCGTGCCGTTCAACCGCCGCAATCGGTTCATCCTCACCGCGGCGCTTGCTCTTGGTTACGGTGCCACCATGGTGCCCAACTACTTCGAGCACGTCTTCACCTACGCCGGCGACAACAAGAGCCTGCAGGGCTTTCTTGACGCAATCAACCTCGTCATGGAGACAGGTTTCGCCGTCACGGCTTTCGTCGCCACCCTCCTCAACCTGACTCTGCCCTACGAGCTGGAGGACACCATTACGGCTACTGAGGAGCCGCCGTCGACGCCGCGCCAGCAGCCCACCGTAGTTGAGACCACCAAGGGTGATAGGGAGAGCGATGATATTGAAAAGGCGGGCAAGCTGTCTTGAGGTGTTGTAGCGAGAAAAGTAAAGGCGAAAAGCAGCGAGCGTTTGTTTAGTTGTTGATGGATACCCCTCTTGTATCTATTCGGTGCTCTTGGGCGGGAGGCCGGAGCTGGGATATGAGTTACGAAACGAATAATAGAACACAAATTGTTGGTTTGCCCTGCTGGTTCCGAAGTCTGACGCTGAGTCGGGGAGAGCCCGCCCCCGCAAAATGTGACGACGGGACGCGGCACAATATGTGGATGCAAAGCTTAAACATTCTGCGGGTCCCGTATGTCCTGAGAGGCCCCCTGGTGTACAGGCTGATACTGCTTTGAGATTGCCCAGGCGGGCGGCTGAAGAGAGCCTCAATGCTTAGCCGGTTTCGCGGCCGGGCTACGTGGAGACATATACGGCTAGCATAGCGGATCAATGTAAACGCAACGTCTCTTTGTGAAGCAGGTAAGTTGCTCGCGGCAGCTCTCTTTGTGCCCTTCCTGTTCCCAACCTCACTGACATCGGCAATGAGGCTCATCCTAAGAATAGTCTTGTTCTTGGGCATGGTGTTCGAGCTGTCGTCAGCCTGCCCTTTCAACGGCGCCACAATCAAATCCCTCTCCTTGTTACCCCCAGTCCCAAAAAAAACGGGAAAGGGCCACAAACCGCCCCAAGCACCACCATCATGTCCAAAATCACAAATCCAACCCTCCTTCCCTGAGCCGGGACATCACCCCTGGACTCATCCCCCTCACTGCGAAATTGTCTCTCCAGCAGGTGACAAACTATGTGTGTTTACTGATGCAAACTACCACGGAGGACAGGGGCTAAGTATCGTTGCGCGGCCAGAGGTGGTGAAGACGCTCCTGGGGGAGGAGGGTATGTTTCTGAGTGGGAGGGGACAGTATAAATCGAAGGGGAGAGAGGAAGGCAAGGTGAAATACGAAGCTCTGGAACGGCCCGGGATGGGCGTCGGATTGTTCGTTAAGTCTGGACAGAGCTATGAAGCCGGGGAGGTCATACTGGTGGATTATCCGACTTTGATGCTACCCGCGGAGGGGTTTGAGGGAGCTGATCTGGGAGTTCTTGAAGGGTTGGCGTGGAAGGGGTTGCTTCAGCTTCCGGAGGGGGGGAGGGGGTTGACGAGGGGGCTGGCGAGGAGTAAGAAGGGGTGGGGGATAGTGGATGAGATTGTTGATGTTGTGGATACGAATGCATTTGCGCATGGGAAGGGGGGAGCGGTGCACAATATTATCTTTCCTTTAGCGGCGGTGAGTACCTAGACGGTGCGAGGTTAAAAGGGGTAGAGCTAACATCGTGGCAGAGGATGAACCATAACTGTCTGCCAAAGTAGTTATCCCAGCCTGGCCCCAACTGACCGACTCTGACGCAATGCTAACACAACCACAACCAGCGCAATAACCCGAACCAACCACTCCACCCTCGCAACCGAAGTCATCGCCCTCCGCGACATCCCTCCCGGCTCGGAAATCGTCAACTCCTACCTCAACCCCTCCGTCGAATCAACCTCTCGCGAACGCCGCCACGAGCTTGAATCCGCCTGGAACTTCTCCTGCCGCTGCTCTATTTGCACAGGTCCCGAAGTCCCGAAATCCGACGCCCGTCGCCGACTCATCTCCGCCGCGAAGCAACGGATCGAGGAGGCGAGGGGGAACCCAGCGGAGATTCTAAAGCAGGCGCAGGTGTTGATTGATTTGTTTGGGAGAGAGGGGATGGTGATTCCCAAGGCGGATTATTATGAGCTTGCAGCGATGGCGGCGAAGTATCTTGGAAGGAGAGAGGAGGCGTTGGGGTTTTCGAGGGAGGCGAAGAGGTGTTGGAATATCGTTATGGGAGAGGGGAGTCAGGAGTCGAAGGCGATGGTGGATTTTGAGGCGGATTTTGATGTGAAGTGAAGACAGAAGAAGGGGACTGGCAGTGCTGGAAATGGAGCTGGGCCTTGGTTTCCGAGTCCTCGATGACCGTGATCCGTGACCTTGACGTGAAGTGACGCCCAGACTCTGGGCTGCCCGAGTCCCCCTGCAAGCCTAAGTGTCAACTTGAATTTGAATGGACTTGCCTTAGCACTGAAACTTTGCAGACGGCATATCAGAGCAAGCCGGAGCCGTAACAGCGGCCTTACGGCACTGCTGCTGGCAGTTTGGGATCAACCACAGTGACTCGACTGCAGTGTTCAGTGTCACGGCGCTGGTAGACCCATGAGGGTAAGATCATTGTACGTCCCCCGCCAGTCTCCTTGGGAGAACCTTTGTGCGAGCCTGTACAAAGGCTCAGGCGCTCCAAAAAAAAAAAGGGTCTCTTATCTCCGTGTGAAAATGCGTTCCTGGGATCCTCACACGGGCCTTTTCCGGAACATTAAGGCCTGTGCTTGTCCCATCACAGACCTTTTCGACATGCAGGAAGGCCTTTTCAGTATTTATGGAGATGTTTTAGAATGGGAGATGGCCTATCATGACCAAAGCTATCGGTAGTCTTTATAGTAAGAAGGCATTTCTCGCACTCAGGCTGCCAGTATTAACTAAGGGAACCCTTTCTTTTGGCCTGCGCCTGGCTTGGAGGAGTAGGACGCTTGAAGGTTGCAGGAGAAGCTAGGCCGCGACTGCGGAGGTTCAACGAGTTGCATGGCACCGTGACTCCCGGGCCCACCAAAACCTGCCACCGCAGTGGCAGGTCCAGCCAACTCAAACTTAAAGTTCAAAGAAGCAGGAGCTCGCCGTCTGTCTCCAATTTTCACATCAACACCAACAACCCCAGAAAACTTGAATACACGTTCAAATTGTAACCGAATACTATATACAAGCTATGTACACTACACTTCCATCTCCATCACCGCTCCGGCCGGTGAAGGGTATTTTTGCAAAAACGACCAATCCCATATGTAACAAACCACTTTCCACCGCCGCAAGCCTCGTCTCCAACTCAGCTACACCTCAACGTCTGGACTCAGTCATCAATCTCCACGACGATGAACCGCCTATCGGGGCCGACGACCCTCCTGTTTTTTTGTTCCTCCCCCGACCATTGCCATTGCCAGCGTTGGCACCGTTTCCAGTAGCAGCGCCGTTTCCAGTGGTAGCGCCGTTACCAGCGTTTGCACCGTTACCAGCGTTGGCGTTGTTGTTGTTACCACCCCGGTTACCGCCCCTGTTCCTCCCCGTCGCAGCAGTAGTAGTAGCTGCCGCCGCCGTACTTGTAGTAGTGGCAGTACTCTGGATGGCACTACCCTTTGCAGCATCAGGGGTCTGCTGAGGGGCAGCCACAGTCGCAGGCGTCCCGATGAGGGCCTCCACGGCCGCGACGTTCTGCTGGGCCTGGGTGCCGCCCGCGTTCTGGTTGGCCTTGACGGCGGCAGGGAGGTCCTTCTGGTTCTGCGCGACCTGGGCTAGGACGTCACCAATCGGATCGGCGGTGGCGATATTCTCGGGGGTGTTGACCTTGGGGGTGATGTCGGTTTGCTGCACGGCGAAGCACCCACCGAAGGGGCCGGCGACGGCGTTGTTGCGGCAGCGGATCGTGCACACGTCTCCCGTACTTGCCCCTGAACAGTTCAAGTCATCCGGCATGGTGACGGTGACATTGAAGTCTTGGGCCTTGGCCTGCGAGAAGCCGTTGACGCCGGGGACGTTGTTCTCGACCTTGAGGGTCTTGGTGATGAGGCCCGAGTTGCTAGTCTCGTCGACGTCGCAGACGTAGGGGCCGGCGCCGTCGGCGTTGACCTGGTGGATGGTCACGGTTACTTTGCTGCCGGCCTTGACTTGGGTGACGGCGCCGATGGCGAGGGCGTTCTCGGTGTTTTCGCCGATGTCGATGTTGCCGGTCAGCTGGGTCCGCCCGCACTTGTTGACGACGTTGGCGAGGATCTCGGAGTCGCGGATGATGGTGGCGTCCATCTGGCAGGGGTTAATGGTGGTGCAGTTGCGCGCGATGGCATCGTTGACTTGGAAGCCGATGGACAAGGGCGAGCCGGCGTCTCCTTGGGCGCCAAGAATCACGCCGTGGGCCTGGGCCAGGGCCAGGAGGGCCGCAAGCGGCAGGAGGGAAGATGCAGTGTACATTATCGAAGTGAAGGGGGAGGCACAGCCTGGAAGAAAGAGACAAACGAGGAAAACGGAAAACCGGGCGAAACAAATGGAGAACGTGTGATGCTGGAGATCAGTCAGACTCAAGTCGGCCAGCCAGATGGCATATATACGCATCCCAAGTCAGAGCTCACGCCCTGTGTCGAATTCAACCCCTGGGTCCATCATCTGTAAACACACACTCCTCCACTAGTATTCTGCGCCAGGGTGCGCGATCCCACAACATGGACGCCGTTCAGGCGACAAGGGCAAGGGGAGACGGGAGAATGCCGTGATCTCCGAGAAGACCTGGTCTTTCAGCGCCATGATTGCCGGTCAGAGCTCAAATGTTGGGAGGATGTCTCTTGATGGTGGAGTTGGGGGAAGGTGAAGGAAGGAATACCCGAAAAGGGTGTGCGCCAAGGAGGCCCCCCTTGTTTTCACCAACGTCTCACCGCAGTGGATGTCGACTTGCGAGTCAATGAGATATCGACATTTCTCGGCAAATGGGAGAATACAGCCCAAGTGACTGCGCACTGGATTGAAATTTGATTTCTACGGGCCCGACTTTTATTGAGATTTATTGGCATCACATCATTGGGCTGCGAGGACGGTCATCCTGGTCGTCACAGTGCTAGACGGGGAATCCCTCCCGACGCGGCCAGGTGGGGAGACGAGCGATTGCCGTGCGCTGAAAGGCATGCAAGGAAAGCGCTGCATTAGGCCCGGGACTGAGAGCTGAAGGATTTGCCAGGCAGTGATTGAGAGTGTCACGGTGATATATGTCGGAGCGAGACGCTCATCTGTTTTCATGCGGCTGATAATCGAGCTGTTGGGGATGACATCGTTCGAGCAAAAATGTCAACTGAACTCATCTCGAGTTTTCGTGGTGGGGCATCCAAGCTCAAGGTTTCACCAGCAGTGAATTGGGTGGAGATGGCGTGGAGCCTTTGGGGAGAAAGCCTCAAGCGCTTCAACGCCTGCTCCACCATCACGCGGTTTTGGAGCTATGCGGGTGGATCTGTGATTCCTCCGAGCTCCACTCGGGGATTAGAAACGGTACCTAGACGGGTCACGGAAATAGAAGAGGCCCAAAATGGAAGCCCGTTCCGTGGGGTGCTGATCCGCTCGTTTATCGTCCCATTCAATCGTTAGTTTGCTTGTTTGTACTTCAAGACTACTTCCCTCACCTCCAGTGCGAAATTACAGTGTCTGTATTCGACGCTATCGCCTCCGCAAAGCCGCCCTCTGCGTCGGTGACATTGGCAACTCAGGCGTCCACTTCGGCATTCTAGTCTTCCGAGTCCGGTTCATCAAATGAGGAGCAGTTACCCATCGTTTATGCTTTCCGAAGCAAGCCAGCGAGCAACGCATGTTCGAATCAAGGAAGAAGGGGATGGAAAACGGATAATTTCGAGTAAAGAGCAGTAAGCACGTGAGGTTGGGGCTGATATATCCAAATCTAGCGGTGCCCGTGGCATACCTAGATTTTAGAATTACCCTCTGCATGTCCAGAGGTTTATAATAGAGAACCTCTATTTACACCCTCCAATGTTCAAACGCGTTCTACTACTATTACAACAGGCCCTATTACATCTGAAAGGAGCATTCCTACATGTTTTATGGTCTATTATCAAGCAACCAAGGCCTTTGACAAGACGAAAAACGCCTCTAGTTCAATAGTTCAGGTTTCACCGTTTTAACAGATTAGGTAGTGTTCGAGGGTTCTTCGACGCATTTTCATAAATACCTTGCCTTGTAACATTACGGTACAACTAGACGGAGGCTACGGTTCAAATAGACACTCTCTTATGATACTACCTACGGCTGGCAAACTGGCTTACACCCAGCCCCCACTTGACTCACTATCCACCTGATCTAGGTACCATTCCGTGACACTCCCTAAGCGGTAGATTTCCCACTGCACAGACCAAGCTTCTGCCTTGTCCTCTCCTAATTCAGTCCTTGCTGTTGGCGATGGTGGCAGAATAACGAGATCCTGTTTCCTCCTTCTGTTGTGGTAGTCTGAAGAAACTGATAGGTTTCTTCATCCGGAAAGGGCCTTGTATCTTCCTTGGGGTGGTGGCTTCTGGTGTCTTCTTGTACTAGCTCGCCTTGAAGCCGAGAAATCATTGTTCCCTGAGTTGTTCTGCGTGTGTTGTTTCCCGTGTGCCGTTTGAGGTGAGCTAGGCTTAACGCTGGTGTTGGTGTTGGCATTGGCACTGGACCTGGTATTGTCATGTTGTAATAACCTTTCTTTAAATCGCTGGAAGGCTCGCTCAAGTGAAGGGAATGATACGGGACTGCCCACAATCTTGTGATACATAGATGTACCAAGCAGTGGGCGCGTGTTCGTCTTCATGGCGAGTTTCATACTTCAGGTTTTAGCTTAGAAGAAGTAGCAGAAAACAGTCTGGCAGTCAGACAAAGAGGAAAACTTGAGCAGCTATATTTGTAAGTGAATGCTGTCAGATAAGGTTATATTTGTTTGTTTTCTGTGTGAATATAGTTTGATTAGCGGCCATACGCCATTCACCATTATCAGATTGTCAAAACTTACTGGATGTTTTCCATCCCACGTGCAAGTCCAATTGTTAGTGTAACATTGAATGCAGGAATCCTATCATATGATCTTAGAGACTTCCAGTAGTTCAACGGCATCAGTAATACTTGCCATCCAAAAGCCGGCCACTGTCTTACTGCTTCAGGAGGTCCTCACTTTTCGTCACTGCAGTCTCATTCACCTCAGCAAGCCGGCGGTCGCTCTCCTCTACACTCAGATCCACAAAGCCAATCTCAAAGAGCCAGAAAACCAAGCTGTATGCAGCACATCATCAGCCGTAAATAACACCACGGCCATCGAATTAAGGCATTCCAAAAGAGGATTTGCAGGTACACAGACCGTCCAAGCCTGAAAGATACGCTCGCAAGCCACAATCAGTAACGCCTCTTCCTCGATGGGCACACCAGAGACGTAGGACTGGAAGAGGGAGTCAGAGCAAAGCAAAGGGAACATAACTTGTTCAAGTCTGCCTTCCAACAAAGATAGGACAACCCTAGGTAACTACATACAAATGCCGCGCCGTCTCTGTTCCGCAAAGACACTACCTAGGTACCTGAAAGCATGGCCATCATGCATCGTAACTCCACCCAACACTGTACCCTACATACAACCGACACCTGGTCTACATAACCCAGACCCATTTCAACAGCTCTCTTCACCCGAGAGAGGGAATATACACTATACTATATAGGCACCGACAGACATCCATCCATCCAAGCAAAAGGAGATTCGTTAGCCAACGCAAACCCATTGCATCCCACCAACAGCCCTTCTCTTTCCATATCTCTCCCCCATAACCTACACATACGTCCTAGAATGCGAATGCGAGCTCCTCCTGCTCCGGTGACTCCCACTATGGCTCCTGCGATGATGCGAACCGCTCCTCCTCGACGTCGACCGATGAACCTTCACCTCCTTCTCCGCTTTATCCCCATGCACCAGCGCCATGACCGCCGTAAAGAAGAAGAATATGCAGTTCATGATGCCAAACGCAAAGCACGCCTTGAGCATCCCGCACGTCTTGTTGACGTTGAGGTTGAGCGTGTTGAGCGTCGCGCTGCCAAAAATCCCTAGGGTGACCGACGCCTGCGACCCGGGCGCGATGCTGACGCAGTCGAAATCCTTGATGAAGCGCAGGTAGTAGACGCCTGCGATGAAGGCGCCGACGAAGCCGATGTCGATGACGCCGACGAAGCGGGCGTTGGAGCTGCTGCGGTGGTAGGAGAAGAGGGTGAAGAGCGCCCAGGCGAGGCCGAGGACAGAGACGATGAAGAGGATGAGGATGTAGTTGGGCGTGAGCATGTTGTTGTCGTTGTAGCCCTTGACGAAGTACGCGAGCATGCCTACCGTGGGGATCTGTATGGGACCGGATGGTCAGTTCAGTTCGGTTTGGAGTTACGATGAGGGAGCGGGAAGTGGCTAGGAAAGTGACGGACCAGTGTGACGATCTCCATGAAGCGCCAAAAGGCGAAGAAGATTGCGAACAGCATCGTAGCTGTGGGATGCGCTTTGCGCGCAGGGAATTCCTCGTCGGGGCGGTTCTCTCGAGATCGGATGCGACAGATGTTGCGGCTTGCGCAAATATGCGACGATTTCCAAGCGCTTCAATCGCCCCACAAGCCTCGGGAAGTCGAATCACCGGCAGCTTGCGACAGCTTCTCGTCGTGTGGTGCGTAGGTTGGATCGGTGTTGCGACAATTCGACTCGAGCTTCAGCGCATTTACCCAGCGATTTTGCACAGACCGAGAGTAAGAGGGGGTGTTCGGGTTCGGCGCTGAGGTGTGCGCGAAGATCGATCTTTCTTCGCAGGTGTGCCGTCGCCCGGCCAGCAACGACGGAGCGAGCAGGGATTGGCCGAGCTGCCCACCTTCTCCTTTCCGCGCAAGCGCAGCACTCACGCACGTGGGGTGCGCCTTGTGTTGTCACCGGACTTTTCGTACAACCAGGCCTCCAGTGGTTCAACTGTCTCCCGGCTCGGTCTGGAATGAAGTCAAGACAATGGCGATTGTTCGTCCCAAGTCGCGAGGCACCCGAACCCTTATGACGTCGATTTGTTGATCGTCAGGTCCCAAGCTTGAAAACTGGGGCGTCTTGGCAAGAAACGAGATCGCCAGCGGGAAGATCAAATACGAGATACCGCGTTGCGAGACGGCCGGAAAAAAGGGCGGGTAGGAGTACAACTGATTCACTCTGCAAAGGCCCGTCAGAAGGACACAAGGACTAGCAGAAACGCATATCTTTGCTCCGTCGGCGCAAACAGTGCAGTACAAGAAAAAGGTGGGGGTTGGGCTGGTCGTGATTCTTGGCAAACTGCCCCACTACGGAAAGTTCAGTGGCTGGCAGCTGGCAATAGGGGTTCGGGGTCTAGGTGAGACCAACCTTCCCCCTTTTGGATCAATGGCTGAATGCATGGAAGCAGGCACGGAAGACGGCGAAACCAGGTTCTCATGTTCGAATCCCGTCTATCCTGGGTAGCTTCATGCAGGTCGTTAGCATGGCGATGTGGCGCGAAGCAGAGCACGGGATGATAAGCATTGCGAGCACGAGCGGACATCGGAGTCGTCATAATGGCCCTCTTGGCGACCGTCAATCTTTTTCGGATGCACCCGACAAAGGCACATCCATAAGAAACCCAAGCAGAGCCTATTCACACATTGGTCCATTTCTTTTTCGTACCATCGTACCATCCATCGACTCCGTCCCATCGTTGTCCCCGTCAATTGCAGCTTACGGCGCATGGTCATCAATCACGTCCAACTCGTCAAAATCCCGAATCACTGGCCCGACACTCCCACTATCGCGTCCTCTTTCTCCGCTGCCACCCAAGATGGGCCTCTCAAAGTTCAGTTCCCCGAGCTTGTACGTGCCTGCACCTCCGAGACGACTGCCGCCGCCGGCCCCTCCCCTAACCGCGCTCAGAGCAGCTCTGTCTCGTCCAGTGGAACTGTACGCAGTTGTGAAGCTCTTTGTGTCATCAACCAGCTCATCCAGAACAAGGAAGCCGCCGTGCTGACTGACCGATGTATTGCCCAACGGCGCGGGCTTATAGTCGCCCCTGCCCCCGCCGTTCCCCGACGAAGAGGTAGCATATGTTTGCCCAGGCGCGGATAGTTCGTTTTCGTCAACCCTTTCGATGCCTCGCAACATCATATTGGCGGCCACCTTGGCCTTTTCTCTGTCCCGTGTCGACCTACCGGTCTTGCGGGACGTTGTCGTCGATGGCGGCGAGCGCACGCTGCTCCCTGCATCGCTCTCCGAGTAGCCGCTCACCACGCTTCCCGCCGAGCTGAACGACACGCCGTATTGGCCTCCGATGCCACCCACCACCGACGGCGCCCGACTACTACCGCTGCGGACAGAACGCGCCCCGGTCATGCCCACCGGCGTGTAGTAGCCGCTCTGGCCTGCTGCTGACCGGCCCGCTACGCTGGCCGGTCCGCGCGGCAGCGGGAAGTGATAGCCTCTGCTTATGGGGCTCGTACCCTCCTCGGCAGAGCTCTCGGCCCCGCTATTCGCTGAGCTACCGTTCCCGTTGCTACTGCCCCCATTCCACGTGCGCGAGACAACCCAGCAGTGCGATAATTCATGCGCAGCCTCGTCGGGGCTGCTGTTGCCTTGTTGCTGGTGATGGTGGGGTCCGGTCTTCCACGGAGGCATCTTGGCGCCTTTGAGGCGTGGTGATAGATGGTAAGGGACGCCATCGCGGTACCGAACATTGGGGGCGTCGACCGACACACTCGCCAGCGTCTGGAGCACACCGTAAATGAGAACCCAGCGGCCACGCCGCGCTGTTGATGGGTCGACCTCTGAGATGCGGTCGGCCTTCTCGAACTTTCCGAACGCGTCGATCAGATCGGAGTGCGTGAACTCGGATCCTAGGATGCAGATGTTCGTCGCCTCCGTATATGCGAGCTGGATACGTCGCTCAACGGCACCGGTTCTCGAGGAGGCCGCAGCGAGGTTTGATGATGAACCATTATTTCCGCCGTTCAAGTTGCCGTTCTTCTTGCTCGAGGACTTGCTGCCGAACATGCCAGTGCTGGTTGAGCCGTTCCGACCGCTGGCAGCGGGAGCGGTGGCAGTTGGGGGCGGTGGAATAGACTCAGGCACAAGCGGGTACGGGTGTGGGATGTGCGGGAACCGCAGCCTGTTGTCGAAGCCGATCAGGATATCTGTTATTGGCAGATCGGGTGTGTCGGCCTCGAATCCACGGTTGCCCGATTCGCTGACCATCATCCACTTCCGGCTTGACCGCGCCTCGGACTCATCCCACACAATATCACGGTTAACGAGGTAGTCGTACAGCGCGGCAAAGTCACGCTGGAGTGCCTGCGCAACGGATCGCGTCAACCACATGTCCTCATCGCCCTCGGGTCCGCCGTGTGCTGTGCCAATGGCCTGATGATCAAGACCTGTTGGCATCGGCAGTGGGGGCCATCGACCAAACTCGCGTGTATAGTGCTGGTGCAGGAACTTTTGCAGGCGGTCCGCGGCCGCCTTTGCAGGCGCTGTCGCAGCATCTGTGCCCGGCCACATGTCACCGTACTGAAAGCCGGTAAGCCGCTCCTCGGCCGCCTGCACACGCAGTTGGGTCTCCAGGCATGCGCGCTCCAGCAGTGCTCTTGTTATGGGTGTCACATTCTTGAAATCGGCGCATGTTTCGAGCTGGGCGTACATGCCGGCACAGTGCAGGAAGCTCTCGCGCCAGCCCTCCTCCCAGCGTACCTCGGAGCCTTCGCTCCATGCTAAGATGCTGACGGCTGTTTCGGCGTCGTTGCGGACATCGTCGATGCCGCGCGCTGAGAGGTAGTTGAGAATGGTGCCCACGTTGTCGGCCTCTGGCGGCATGTAGGACTCGAGGCGGGAGTGCAGGTCAGCAAGCGCTTGGTAGAGGGACAGGCCCACGAGTGATGCGTGGTAGAGCAAAGCAAAGACGTTGCGCGTCGTGATGTGGTGTCGGATCTGGTCAAGCTTGGTCATGTTGGACGGCGTGGGGAAGTACATCTCGTACGATATCTGGCCGTCCTGTTCCCACAAGCTGTTGTCTTCGGACACGGGCGGCGTTGGCTGCCCGCCACGCCCGCCGTAGCCGCCCTGGGGGTGAAGGTGCTGGCCCCCGTGGTGCCGTTGTTGGTGGAGCATAGGGGGAGCACCGACCGGCGAAGGCGGCATATGGATGTCCTCCTCGGTAGAGCCTTCGCGGAGAAGGGTAATGAGGTAACGGGACTCGGTCGCCTCGATGATGTGTGATGACAGCCGGAAGGACGGGTTTGGCCGCGGGGCTTGGCCCTTGTGGCCGAAGAAGACAAGCACGTCGCCGTTGGGGTCCCATAGCTCGGGATCTTTCCGAAGCTTGTTCCACCGTTGCACCGGTCGCCCAGCGCCGATCCAGCGCTTGATCGGCGGGGTGTTCCCTCCAGGGGGTATGGGAGGAAGTTTAGACGAAGGGGGCGGCGCAACGATGCTTCCACTATCGTCCCACGGATTGGCCTGCGAGGACCCGTTGAAGTGTACGGGCGAGTTATCGGCGTCGTAGCCGTCTTGGAGGTCGCCTGATGAGTAGTTGGTGGCGCCTGGTTGGTTTGGTCGCACTGTCGCCGATGACATGGGCCGAAAGTCGGCCAACCTCTCTGCCTCTTGAGCTTTCCTGTCCTTCCCCTTGAAGGCGAAGGCCTTCGCTAGGCCCTTGCGCACGCCATCGCTCTTCTTGTCTAGGATGCTGCGAAAGCCCGACTTCTCGATGCCCGACACGTCCTCGGTCTTGATGGCCGGTCTTCTGGCGCGGGCATAGGCGAAGTCTTCAAGGGGCCGGTTGTGGAAGTGCGTCGACTGGCCGCCTGTTTCCCGCCTCCCGTCAACGCTCGACCCACCGCTTTGGCTACCACCGCTGTGATGTCCATAACTGGACATGTCGTTCTGGTAGTTCAGCATCTCGCTTTCCCGGGCCGGCTCAGAGAACTTGAGAAAACGCGCGTTCGTCGTCCCGACACCGGTGATGTTCTGATGCCGTCCCCCATCTCGGCCGCCGTCATGGCGGGACGGCATGGGATCCATGGGGTACTCGCTGATAGTGGCATTGTCGGAGCTGGCGCTGGACTTCGCCCTACTTCGCACACCGGCTGCCCTGTCCCCATCCTTCGTCTGGGTTATCTTTTTGCGCACATATGCGCTGCGGCCCGACATGTTTTAGCGGGCTGCTGTTGCTGCGATCTCGTGATGTTTTGTCTACCGAACCTCCTGAAAGAGTGGCTGGAGTTGGGCTGGAGACACGTTTGTAGTAATGGTTCCCGGTAGGATCGCCAGCGCGATGTTACGAAAGATCAGACCAGATTCCACGATAGCGATTTTCGTCTTGGCCCTTCTTTGCTTCTCTACAACGTGGGGGCGGCTCGGCGCATTAATTTGAGGGAGCGGCGTTGCTGCTGTCTGCTGTGCTGCGAGCGGCGGCGATCACCAGTACGGATCTTGCGCGTTCGGCCCGTTGCTCTCCTTTTTATGGCGGCGAGAGATGTTGAGATGCGCGGACGGCGTTTTAGTGCGTGGGCATAACCATGGTGGGCGCTTTCTGGTGGTGTCTCTGGCGTCTGTCACTTATCTGCGTGTCTGGGGGGCGCCGAGGGAATTTCGCTCACGTCGTACCACGGCGAGGGCATGCAGCATCGGAGATCGCCCTGGCCAAGATCGTCCGTCAAGAAATGCTCGTTGTGGGAAGGATTGGAAGTCGGACCGTTCAGACACTGCGAAGGGGAGAAAACCGGAGGATATCACTCTCCACCAAATACCTGAAGGAAGGACTGCTAACCCGCGGTTTGCTTTTTCCGTGGCGGTACCGAGTCACATTATTTACTTGCAGAGGCCGAGCAAGGGCGAGCCGTCGGCCTCCCTATCCACGCACCCACGTTGCTTGGTACTGCTGCTGCACGCTCCGCACGTTTCGCTGGTGGGGAACAAGCCGTTCGCTCGGGTCCAATCTTATCTCCCGGAATCTGCCACACAGCATCCGCATCCAGTGCTTGGCCTGGCCTTGCCCTGCCCTTCTCATCATGCTCCCTTGCTCGCTCGTGCCCTCCTCCACCTCTCTCCCTGGTCGACAGCGTATCGGGCGCCGGGGAGTTATCGATTGGAGCGTCCCGCTCTGGGGGTGGAAGGGGGGTCATCAAGCAGCCAATCCTTTCGGTACCCCTTCGAGACGCACCGCCGTGCTCGCATCCCACTGGCTGGTCTCTCCATCGCCAACCTGGCCAGCGCCCAGAAACGAGAGCCCGCACCGCATCCGGCGCCCCAGATGATTGCGACCTCGCTGAGGCTCGGCAGTCGTGCTGCCACACCGAGCGCAGGAGGAACATCGCAGCGGGCGCAACGTCAATCGTCGTGCCAATATGGCGCCGGCACGGCAGCCCTACAACGGGTAAATGGAGAGCACAAGAGTAAAGTGCCCGCGGTGCTGGTCGGTGGCCTGAACCCTGTCGCCTGGCCCCTAGCACCACGAGGGGGAGGGCGGGCGGGCGGTGGCGGGCGAACCGACAGGTAAGGGGGTGGGGTTGGATGATGCCGCTGATAAGAAGCCAAGCAGAGCTAACTATGCCAGGATGCAGTCGTGTAATGGGTATTGGCACTGATAGCGGCCACCCCTTTGCAGCACGTCTGGCTGACTCCGGTGGACTCGCGGTCGATTATTCAGTTAATTAACATGCGAGGCGTCAGCAGTCTGCTAGTGCGCGCGCACTGCACGCGCTCATCATCGGTCGGTCCTGTGCGACCACCCCTTCGCGGAGGTGCGGGACGCGACGTTGCGCTGCAGAAAATTCCCAGGGCCGTTTCGACCGTGGTGGCCCCGGATGGCGCTGCGATGCCGTCTCACTGGTGGCCGGGGCGGCTCACAATTCGATCATTGCGATCGCGATGTCTGGGAGGGCGCAACGGTGGAACGGCGGACTGTTGCCGGCGCATGCGCACAGAGCCACGCTTACCACGCTGACCACGCTGTCGCCCTGTGCGTTGCGCGCAACCATAGTGCGCCCGGAACGGTTGAAACACGCTATAATAATAGCAATATGTTAGCCATTATTGTGTTGTTTTCTCGCCTGGTTGATGGCCTTGAACACGCCGAAGACTGGACAGCCGTTTCTCGGTTTCTGGTAGAGCGAGACGGAGCTCGATCGGGAGAGGAAATCGTTAGCGACCACAGCAACTTACCCCTGCCAGGCCTGGAGTCTGGCCCCCACCCAGGGTCCAATGAGGCGTGCACCACCCCCCACTGCTCTCGCACAACAACTGCAATGCAACCCGAGCAGGATGAATCGAACATTCGAAATGCAACGGCAGCGCCGAGCACACTTTTCCTCGCGCCTTGGATGTTGGTGACGATGTGCGTCGTTCTAGAGCGGCGTTGAAAGCATTCGAGCTTGAGGTTGGGTCCCATGGGCTCTGCATGGATAGGGACTCGAACGGCGCGGGTTCTGCCCCATGTGCGGGGTATTCCGTCGCAAAAGATGTCGTTGGCACTTGGTCCATGCACAAGGCACGATGGCTCCCCGCAGGAGAATGATAGGTGCGCATCGATTTCATCAGTGTCACTGATGGCACCGAAGCATGAGCGCCACAACGGGGGAAGGTGCAAACGTCGCGCATCGAACGACTCAACTTTTTCCATACCACGCCTCCTCGAAGTAGGACATCCTCCCGCAGTGCTGTAATCTTGGAGGCAATGTCCTAATCCAGAGCCCGTGGGGAAGCACGATGCCTTGCGCAATTCCTACCTTAGCAACCAACCTGAACCACGCATGGAAAGGGGCCTGCTCCCTTCCGCTACATGCTGACGAGCAGCCTTCTTCAGATCAGAGATGGGTGACAACAATCCCGCAGCATCACACCCAACTGCGGTCATTATGCCGCAAACTATGCAGTACCTTGCTGCGTATCCAGCATACCTACGCAAGGCTTTCGGCATCTGCCAGGACAGGAACTTCACACGGACCCAACCACTCGACTGGAACCAAAAAACAAGAGCTCCTCCGCCAGACCAGGAAGGGTTGCTCAAGCCAGTCTGTGCTACTCGACGCCCCTTGCTTAGCGTCCGTGTTTGCTCACGGACCAGCATCCGCCCCTGGCACGTGGTTCGCGTCTTTTCATGCAGTCCTCGAACAATGCGATCCACACAACATCCAGTGATGGCATTTGCCGAAAGAAACGCCAGGCCATCATCACCGTGGACACTTCTACGGGCTTCAGTACGAAACTTGGCGCACTCAGGGCAAAAAAATTTGCCCTAGTCAATGGCCCGATTTCCATGTCCTAGCTTGCTTCTTGCTCGGCTGACGTGAGATAGACTTTGGAACCAACGCGCTGTGACAACGGGCGCGGGCCAGCCATCATTGGCTGTTCGTGCAGCTGCAGATGGGATAGGAGCGGGAGCGGCTCCCGGCCCAAGATGCGACCCCTGACCCCTGAGACACACATTGTGCTGTCACTTCTCAGATCCTCATCGAGCAGCGCTTATCGTACAGTCCCAGAGGCGTGTTCAGTCAACGGAAGAGGCGCTGTCAACAAGCCATCAGAATTCTCATACAAGAAGGATGTGATCCGGTGTGAAGGGCATTACAACACATCAAGCCACCAATCCCTCGTTTGCTCCATTACAACTCACGAAGCGCATCAGCGCAGCAATTGAGTCTCCCACCGCCAACCACAGTCCTTCGTTCTCTTCTGTCATTTCCTTTCCCGTCAAGCTGAAATCTCTAGGAGGTCTCTATCTTTGCTCGAACCCAAGTGGACGATCACCCTGCGCTGACTCCCGGTTGTGTTAGGAATGTAGGGTGACGCCAGGGAGCAGAATCCTCAACAAGCAAACAACTCAAAACGGTTGTATAGTGTAGCGATTATCACATCGGATTCTGATTCAGCATCAGCTAGGTCCTTCCGGTAACCCCGGTTCGATTCCGGGTACGACCTATTTTTGCTCCGGTTGGGCTAAACTCCCCTTTTTGGCATGCCCTTCTCCCCGATGTGCAGTGATCCACGTTGTGGAACAGGATCTCCACCGGGGCTCCAACCTTCAGGGGGCGGGGTTTGACCGATTGGGACGCCCGATCGGGGCAGTGCTTGCGAATTGACGTTCACTGATCCGGCAATTGGTCGTCTGTACAATCGGGTGTTGCGATGCAACCAAACACGTTGCTGATGCCGAAATTGGACCGGGCCGGCGATGCGGTTCCGGGGGGAATAGGGCCGGGAGCGGCACTTTTCCTGTTACGTCGGCGAGGCGCCGGTGCTCTCACTCTAGATTTTCAGGAACCGAACTATCAACGACTAGTCCATTTTTCAGTTCTCATTCAAGCCTCCTGTCTGAGCCACAATGACAGCACTTGAGTCAAGCGACTCAGTCCTTGAATACGAGAGACAAAAGAAATTTGCAACTCCTCCCTGACTGACCAGAGCAGTGTATAGTAATCGTCGACGCTGACACCTTGTCCCTGAACGACTACTAGCAATTTATCTCACCCTGCCTGAGGCTGAGATATGCTTTCTAGCTTTGGCAAGATATCCTGATCGAGACTAACCCTCTTTCTTGATAGTTTCTCCGGTCTTTGACGCTGGCTGGTTAATATGCGAATAACAGCGTAGCTGGCCAGCATTGAGTACCCGAAACTCGGTACCTCCGCAGCTTCATACAAGACAAATTTGCTCGCTCCCACCAAGTCCCAACCCCTCCCGCATCGGGACGCAACATACCGGCGCCCGCCAGAGTACATATACCTTTCGCTGCCGAAGACAAATAGTGAGCTAGGCTTGACGGGAGTTCAATTGTTGCAGGTCTTTGGAACTAGAATCTCGGGTTGATCATATTTCAAACCCGTCTTCAAAATCACGTTCTCAAAGGCTCCCCTGGACGGCCACTTTTGAGTATCTCTCTATGCTGTAATATGCTGGGACAATGAGAGCAAAACAAAGTCACGCCATACGCAAAGGATTAGGGATCTGCTATAACCGTTACTCCAGAAAGCTGTTGTTGTATTGTTATGCTCGCTACCCACCAAGTCGGCATAGCCGCCCACCGTTCACATTCTCAGGGCACTTGGTTTGCAATAGCAGTTTAATGGGTGGCAATGGAAGCGCGCGAGCGAAATGGGCCTGAAGATTTACGAGTGCTAGCAGGCTCTAACGCAAGGTAAAACTCCCATGATATTGCTCAAGAGTTCTATGATAACCAAGAACGAAAATGTCAGCACGAATGCGATAGCGTGTCCGATGGGGTTAGATATTCGCCGCCAACTTCCAAGACAAAAACTTGGGGGATCTGGATAATTTCAAGTTTCAAATGTCGGTCTTGTGGCAATCACCCCCTGTGGTGGGTTAGGAAGAAGCCCAACCTGGAGAATTCGATCACCCCAGTCTTGTCACAACTGATATAGGCTACTGCCGTGCTTCGTGGCTATGCCCGCGGGATACTGAACTTGAGGAACTCCGATAGGTTATGACACAATGATACCGGTCTCGCACAGCTGGTTGCTGTAGATTCGAACCTTAATCCACCCTTTCCGACAAACGCGGCCGCACCGTTCGAGGCACTGCCCGGTGACACTGTCATGCTACATATTAATGCACGCGACTCAATCGTGCTTCAACCAGCGGGAAGGAACGAGAGAGGTAACTACGCTCTTCATGGTGTCAAGTACAAAACGCATCAAAACGCCAAGCTCGTGTCCAGCATGCTGACCTTTACAAGGCCTTCTTCCCGCCGGTGCTGGAGCCGGCTCCCAAGATAATGAACTGGAAAATTCTAGTCTATGGCACCGTGATACTCCCCAGTCTGGGGTATTTTCATTTCAGAGGCAGGGATCAATATGGTGGACCTGTGGAATCAAATATGTTCGGAAGTCGATTCGATGGAGTAAAGGGGATTTTTGTCCAGGCATGGTCCACCATGGAGGAGCCAAGCCTGGATAGTCCTGCGCCTCTTGCGGAAAGTAAGGTGGACGCTGCGAGCTGGCTCATGCCACTACCTGGTAAAACAGCGGCGCATGGGGGATCTGCTGGCTGCTGGTGCAGCTTGGGAACAAAGAGTCGCCTTTCTTGGTACGCATCTTCCCAGCTCCCCCTTGTCGGCTCCATGTCAGCCCTATCAAGGTTCCCGCACTCCGGGGCAACACCACTCCACCTAATGCTTGTCTGACATATTGTGCATCAGGTGCAATTTCGCAATTTTTGACCGAAAAGACACACTGCAGCCACCTCTATTTTCCAGATTCAATTCTCAGCGTCGTTGCTCCTCAATCTTTCCGCGTTTCGTCCCTTCATTCTTTGGCTTTGCGGCTTGCCTTGTATCGTCTGCCCTCCGCTCCTTTTTTGCACGCATAGTACCGTTGGTAGCTTCAATCTTTCCTCTTCAGCCGCCCAAATGGTGCTACCGAACTGCTTTGTAAATATTCCTGCGCTGCCCAACATCGTCTCCCTATCAGGCATTCCAGTAGGAGCTATTCTTGCCTATGCGCCGACGCACACCAATTATTTCGGCGGAACATCGTGTTGGCTAAACTCCTGTCAGTTCCGTCCCCGCTCTTCCTTCAATCCTCTCTACAAAACTGGTACTAACCAGTTTTACAGATGTCACACCGACGCCGAGCACCCTATATCAGGCCCTCTCAACAGCAAAATGCACTCTACCTGCCTCGGTTTCAGGCAAGGCATATTCCGTGACACCCGTCATCTATGTTCCCCGAACTGTATCTTCAACCCTCCGCCATACTATTTACAGCTGCGACCCGATCCCGGCAACCAGCATCAACAAGGGCAACTTCCAGTTCGCATGCAAGAGCTTGCAAGGGAAAGACATGGGTACCGGCTACCACACGGTCAACTGGTATCTGCCCACAGCCGCGGGGATCTCCATCAAGCCTTACTCCTTTTTCGTCCGCCCGCCGTCTTCAACACCGAAGTATGTGATCAACACGGCTCTGGCCTCGACAACTCTGGTTCCGACGACCCTCGTGCGTGTAGATGCGACGACTTCGTCCACCAGGACGTTGGTGTCTACCAGTACCGTGAGGATACCCACAGGGACTTCTACTTGTCTTGTCACTGTGACGGTTGCGCCAGTCCCTGGTCGTCGTCTCCGCCGCGATAGCGATGCGGACCTTGGTCCTGATTCCGAGTTTCTTAGGCCGGACATCGTTATTGCTGATGCGGATCCTGAATATAACCTTGCTCATGAGGATGGCGACCACAATAGCGACGACATGGTCATGGATTTGAACGAACGAGCAGCCGCCATCCCAACTATCGGCAAACCCGACTTTACATATCCGCCTTATGGAGTGACGACAATCTACGTGAGGAGCATCAGCACTAGCATCTGGACTAACCTGCGGGTCTACAACTTCTACGAGACGCCGCCACCTGTTACCACCACCGTTTCATACGAGGGGTATACCTTGAGCACTGTCACTGTTACCAGTACACCTATCCCCGGATGAACTGCGGCCATTTCTGTTTTTGGGATGGAAGTGGCAAGGAAGTCTATGGCATGTAGAAAGAAGAACTAGCTGCCCTCAAGATGTATAGACTGGGTTGTAGACGCTAAATATTTTTATATCTACCTAGGTCACAAAAACTATACACGTTAGATAGCACACGGCAAACTTATTGCCGGCAGTGGCGTGGTTCTTGAGCTTTAGAAAACGGCTCGGCGACTTTGGCGATGCGGCTCTGGGCCATTGTCTGCCTATTATCAACAGCATCGTGTCAAAGGTGGGTCGGACAAGCATGATTGATCTTTCAACAAGCCTCTCCGAACGTGGGCGAGCTTAAATATATGTGCACGTCACGTGGGATCCTGGACTCAACCGTGTAGTCATGCCCTATGTCCCCTGAAAACACCGGACCAACACAGCCTATGACGTCTACCATCTTCTTTTCTCCTCTCTTTAAAGTTAGAAGAATCTTTAAAGACAGATTTTTTTTCTTTTTAAGGGGGGTATTTATTAAGGTTTCTTTAAATAGTTTAATAGTTTAATACCCTATATAGTAACCCTTATTATATTAATAAGTGTTACCGTGTAGTATAGAGATAATGACTTTTCTTCCCTTATCTTTATTAATACTATTTACCTTACTGTAACTGTTCACTTAAGCCTGTGATACTTGTAACCCTCACGGTTACAGCCATCAGACTGTAACATAGACCCTTAAGGGAGAACTAGTTATATCAACAAGCGCATGAACTCTAGGTAGTAACCTAACTAGGTGTTGGTCCGGTTGCCTAACGTCGACTAAGGGTAAGGTAAGTGCCGCGCTTCCTAGGGCCACTGTACGAGCAAATGCTATCCATACTATAATATCCAACGTCGATAACTCTATCTAGGAGCCTGCCACTTCCGGTAAGTAGGGATGACGCCAAACGACAGTGGGAATGTAAGTTCTGGCACACATGGAGCCATTCGTGAACAGTGGGACAACCTCAGGGGATAAAGGGTTTGGATCAACCAGTTTTCCTGCCGGAACAACCTATGAGAATCTGGAGAAGTTCTTTGCTGTCGTTCTCTCGCGAGGGCAGGATTTGTGTCGGAATGGTTAACTTGCGTTCTGGGAGTGCCGGAGGACCCTTATCAGCAATCCGAGCTCAACATATGGACAGAGGCGATCTGTGGCGAGGGGAGGGATTACCTTCGCTAGTTAAGATGTCGACGTGAATCGCTATCCCTTGGCAACCACTGTAGCAATGCAAGCTGAAGGCTAAAGACTCTCGAGCGCTCATGTGATCCCTTGGAGAGCAAGCACAGTGACTAGAGAGCCTAAACTCCAGGACTTAAAGGGTTGTTGGGTCGACGCAAACACCATTGTGTTTATTGTTCCATTTGTAGGCCGGATGATGACTTGCGGAGATTTATGCTCGCCTAAGTCAGCATGCTTGCCCAGAACGTCGTCCAACTTTTACAGAATAGGCAGCCGGACCTCGCGGCTTGTTGTACCATAGCTTATAGCGGAACGTCAGGTTTTATTTCATCTAGTGCTTCAGCACCGGAGTAAAAACTTACTCAGCATTGAAGAATAGTGTAGGTAGCCCGTACGCAAACAAAGGTTATGCGCAGTCATCCCTGCACATCTTGGACACAGGCCGGCATCATTGGCAATAATCCGACAGACTCGAAGGGGCAGGACGAGTTGCCTTCGCGCTGCAAGGTCCCCTAAAAGCTCTCGAAGGACATCTGGCTCCCGCTGGTACTGGCCTTAGGGGTTTGGATGTCGAGCGGCACCAGCTCGTGCGTGGTCTTCGTCTATCAAGGCGAGGCCGAAGTCGCCCAGCAGATCTCGGAGATACTCAACCACACGATTGTGACCAGCGGATCCGCCGTGGACCCAGCACAGAGGGGAGCAGCCTGGCCATGTGTAGACAGGCGCGCCGGCCTCGAAAAGTGCTCTGGCGTGGCTCAGCCAGCCGCTGTTGGCAGCACAGTGCAGAGGCGTTGGGAGGTCACAGCCCTCAAGCCCTCGGGCCATGCCGCAACAATATCTCCAAGATACCCATAGCTGTTGCTCTTTCGCCGTCGCCATTGCCTCGATAAGAAACATCGCGAGGCGGTTGCCGGCGTGACACAGAATCATATCCTCCCCGCGAGCGCTGGTGGCTGTTGAAGATGAATGACTCATCTGATGCGTAGGCGAGATGGACTGGTGTCTAGCCATGGTTATCTTTTACGTTGACCGTGGTGGAATTGGCGAGCCAAGCGTTTCACCGACATGGGGCGCGGAACAGCGATGTGAAGCGGTTGTCCAGTCAATAATGCTGTTAGCATCAGTCTAGGAATTGGTACTAGACTTGAACAATACGTCGGATAGTCAGATATCTGGTATCCGGCCATGGCTGCGATCTAGGCACGAAACATGGCGAGCTGGAGTAATAGCCACAATCTTCGTCCCCGAGGCTGGCGATCGGGTGAACATTTTAATCTTGTCGGCTCGAAGCTGCATGATTTCTAGATGCAGGGCATTGAGGCGGTGCTTCAGCTGGTGTAATTGCAGTGACAGAAACTTTGCAGGAGAGAGGGAGGAAGGCAACTTTTTCCTCCCAAAAGGTGTCCCGCACCCTGATTTTACCTCATTCGCATCGGGATTTCTTGGCGAAGGAACTGGTCTCTTCATCAGGCTCTAGCAATCCGTGGCCTCATTGGTCGCAACCATGCATCACTTCGCCCTTCCGCGCATGCAAAAAGGCCAATGACAGCACCGAGATGGGTGGGCGGCATCTTGGCTGCCTAACCCCCCCACATATCCCGATCCCAAAACTCAACACTCCACGTCCCGACAACGAGTCTGCAGCGAGAGCCCTTACGCAACAGGCAGACAGCGACAATTTCTCGAAGGCATCGGGATATTTGTCATACTCTCGCGTCGATCCGCAGACGGGGAAATGGGTACCGGCATTACGACGCAGTGGGCTCTGGACAGAACCGCGAGCGGCGCCTTTACGGTGTCCAGAGGGTTCTTGGAGGCGGCTACCACCGACAATGTCCAAACGACGGCTTTGCTCGCCTGCGAGGCGTTTGGGACAACTGTGGCGATGTCACCTGAGTCGTGCACGAAGGCGGAGATTCTCTGCAGTCAGACCGGTCAATCGGCCATGCTGCCTTTCGTCAAGGCCCAAATCGGCTACCGCGAGGGAGACAGCGGTTGGTACCTCTCCCGAAACCACGCCGGCTTACGCTTTCTTGGTCTGGCAGCAGCCTTGACTACCATCGATCTATGGGCTGCAGCACGCGTCCTATACACCCGCATCGACGAAAGCGCCGCCGACAAGAGGCTGGTCCCATCCACGCTGCAGCTGAAGCAGTTGCTTCTTGTCCTCGAGAGCAGGCTAGCTAAGGCCGGCTTTGCTAACAACGTCCTCGGCTGGTCGCAGGTCTTCATGGATGTGATTCGACGGTCGGGGGATGTCATACACCTGGACGTGGAGAAACATGGGGTCGTAACGCCGTCCGTCGAAACAATTTCCGCCCTTGTGGAGGGCATTGCAGCCACTTCAAGGGTGGGCGAAGATGCGCAGCGGCTAGAAATTCATACAACGGCCGCCCAAGCCGCGTGGATCGTCGCCTTCGTCAAGTGGTGCACGGGCGCCCCGCCCCTCATTGTTCTCCATGACGGTGATATTCTAGGGCAGCCGGGTGAAACCGCGCCATCCATTATGCTGAGGCTGCTGAGGAACACGGGGAAGTCGAAACTTACGCGGATCGAGACGTACGACCCTGTGGGAAAACTGAAGCGGCTTGTTACGTCCGCTGAGGGGCTCTCTTCAACTAAAGGGTTGGTGAGCGTCGGGGCCTACGGCGAAGCAGTCCTCCGACAACGCTTTGGGACCAACAACGATGTCAAGTATCGGGCATGCGTCGGAGCGCTTCCTCACGCGTGCGCTCTAGTCCGGGAGAAGCTGATGATCAAAAAGATGACCAGTTCACCTCAAAACATCTTTCACGACTTTGAGTATCTCGGCTCCGACACAACGGCCACCATGGGACAGGCTTTTCCTTCGGTCAGCAAGATCTCGCAGACCCTCCAAGACTACCTACGTACTGGTGACAGGCCACTTCCTGTTCTACCGGAGCTTACAGCACTCCAAGTTGCTCCTCCTATCGAGGACTTGCCACTATGGGCAATGCTACGGCTGAAAATGGCCAAAGACTGCCCGTGTCGCACCTGCCAGCCCATGGCAACAAGAAAGACCGCGACGTGTACATACAACACACTGATACACGACTTCAGTACAACCGTTTCAAATATTCTGCTCCTCTCGCTCATACGTCCCCTGGATCCCAACGGCGTACAAGTCTACTTCGGCTGCGCCATCTCCGGCACTTTCGTCTCTGCGGTTAAGCTGGTTCTATTTGGCGAAACGGCCAGGGGCCGATCACCGTCGTTGCCCACGAGCTGCACCATATGGGACACTCTGCAGCCGGCGGTTGCGATGCTAGGGCATGAATTCGGGGACTCTGGTGCTTGGGTAATGTCATCGTGCTACGGCCAAACGGTGTTTCCCTCCATGTTTGCAAGTACCGTGTTGGAACCCGAGGGCGTCCTCAGCCTTGAATGCATGCCAGGGCTCATATACAAGAAGAGGAGCGACGGGAAGAAAGATAAGGAGAGCGAACCCTACACTCTAGCCCAGGTTTCTCCCTCGGTCCAGTTCATGGATTTCAGCGACGACGAATCCGACGATGACGCTAATTCGCGGGAGGAAGGCAATTCATCACGGCATTCAACAGCGCCGGCAAAGCTATCAGGCCCTGTCTTGCCCAAGAACTTATACAGCGACGCCATTCAGTGGAATGTCCAGTCAGGAGAATCCAATATCTCCATATCCCTTACGGCACCCCAACTTCCAGGCCTTCCCATACGCAATCCCATGTTTGCCGTTGAGGCGGCCGCCGGATCAGTCTTTGTATATTGCAGCCATGATCGGATGGCCCCTTATTCGGGGGCGGCAACCCTGGCTCCTTTCGAGGTGACGCCTTGGGACCCAAGGTGGCCCGGACATCTCCAGAGCTTCGGCATTGTTCAGTGCGACAGAAATGAGCCCATGCGGTTTTTCAGTCTTACGGCGGGGCGGCCTGCGGTGATCCGTATGGATGCCTGCTTGGAGTGTTGCTCGAAATGCTGTGCTCTCACGGGGATTGGGTCGGTGATATGCTAGCGACATGCTGCGTTGTTTCAACCCCCAGAAGAAAAAAAGCAATTCTCTTAGTCGTAGGCTTCGATGAGTGCTCAGGTTGTCCATGGTTGGAAAGGCGGTGAAAACTCGATGATGGAGACCATCAAGAGCTGTTGGATGCTAGAAAGCAGGGCGTTTTCGGGCCATCCTGGTCATCGTGAAAGAAGCAGTCCGCAATGGAAGAAATAATGGAAATGATGCCCAGAAGGGGTTGTATGTTAGTCTGCCCTCTAACCGCTGAAGTGGACGGAGGCTTATATAGCTGGCTGCTGACCCCTTGTTCAGGGGCCGGAGGCCTGGAATGCTCCGGGATGCTCCATTCGGACGCCTAGTGTGGACTGCTTCTACACACTATACTGCGGCTAATTCGAGACTTTTTGCTAGCTTCTTGCTGGTAACAAGAGGACCGATGTTGTCGTTCGTTGAGGCGACTGAGGTTGAGGAGTTTTTCCATAACCTACTCGGTACTTTGAAGCTCTTAGGTGCTATTTATTGGAGAGGTGTAAACTAGGCCGAGCACCGGCCGATGCCTCTTTAGAAACCAGAACAGAATGCGGCCGGTAAGATGCTTTTCGACTTCGCGCTGAACAAGCGCCACATTGGGCTTCCACCCTTCCCTGAGGAGAGATAAGCTTACTAGTAAGGAGGTGGTGATCGCCAAACTCGCCGCAAGGGGCGGTTGGATCTACAAGAAAGGCTCCGATGTACACTTGGTTTGGCGACGACAAAGTGACAGTCTGTTGCAAGAATGGCAATAAGGGTGGCCTCACCTTAGTATACTATGATGTGCAGGGCCGGTTGCATGCTAGTTACCAGTATTCTAACTGAGCACTGCTGGCCACTGAATCGGAGGGGCTGACAGCCAGCTGTCATGGCCAGGAGGGAAAAACAAGCCCGGTCAAGGGGTCACCAGTAACTGAACAGTGCTTACCAAAGAGGGTGTGGTTCCTTCATATCGCATCAACATTGGCCCGCGTCGACAAGAAAACGCCCACGTTTCTGGTTTCTGCTGCATGATTGGGATCAGGGAACTTGGGATACACATCTCTGCAGAGAGTCGCACTCAATCGTTGCCAATGACACTCCGTGCTCGAGACATGCGTACCTATTGTTCAGCGCGTATCCAACACAAATATGTAAGCTTCAGCTTCGCACTGGTCACGATGCTGGTAGATCCAGACAATGGCCGGGACTAGCCGAACTCCGGGTGTGCATCCCGGCGCACACCGCACATCGGCATCTTTATGCCGCTTTCGGCTCCGGTACCGTAGCTGTCTGGACCTGGGTGAATGCCGGTTGGTGTTAGGATTCCTTTACTTCCACCCAACCACAAAGCCGGATTTAAACTAGCGCTGTCAAGGAAAGTATCGGGCTTGACCATGGTCCATGGCTCGGACCCATTCCGGGATCCGGGTTCTGGGTCCCAGATGCACTGGTAAGCACTGTGGATACTCACGTGCATACCTCCACCTCCCCGCCAGCAGGATGGAGAAACTTTTCACTCGGCCCATGGCAATTCCTCGGGGCCTCCCGTCCTCGTCTTCGAGTGCGCCTCCGAGTCAGTCTGGCTTTCCCCAGTCGTACATACTTCAACGCTGCCGAGGAAGCGAACCTACCTACCTTACCTAGACACCCGCCCAGGAAGAGTACTACCAGCACCGGCACCTGACCCCGGTATCCACTCGACACTCAGTGTCCGTAAATGACGACGACCCGAACCAATGCAGAGGAAACCTGCCTAAACAACCAAAGCCAACGGCCCCTCGAGGGCGAGCCCAGGCCATCCCTCCAGGTAGCACCGACCCCGACACCGCGCGACTCAGGCATCCTCGAGAAAGAGGCTTCCCTAGAAATAACATCTCAGGAATTCGCCGCCGATGATGTGTCTGCCGTCGACCCCCTCGAGTACCCCGAGGGCGGCACCGAGGCCTGGCTCGTGGTGTTCGGATCGTTCTGCGCCATGATCTCCGTCTTTGGACTGATCAACTCCTCGGCTGTCTTTGAGTCCTACTTCTCGACCCACCAACTGGCCAGGAACAGCTCGTCTGAGATCGGATGGATTTTCAGTCTGTACCTGTTCATCGTCTTCTTCGGGGGCGTCCAGGTCGGCCCTATCTTCGACCACTACGGCGGCCGGATCCTCATTGCTGTCGGATGCGTCCTCATCTGCGCCAGTCTTCTGATCCTGAGCTGGTGTGAGAGTAAGCATAGCTACCCTTGCCTTTCATGTTTAACAGAGCTGACCAACAACAGCATACTACCAAATCATCCTCACATACTCCGTCCTCGGTGGCATAGGAGGCGCGCTTCTGAACCCGCCCGCCTATGCCGCCATCGGCCACTACTTCAAGGAACGCCGCGGCTTTGCAACCGGCATTGCCACCACCGCCGGCGGCGTGGGGGGCATCGTCTTCCCCCTGATCCTGAGGCAACTCCTCCCCACTCTCGGATTTGCCTGGAGTTGCCGAATTCTCGCCCTCATCATGCTCGGACTCTCCATCCCAGCCAACCTCTTCATCAAATCGCGCTTGACGCCAGCTAGAGGGACCAAGTTCTCTGTATGGCAGTGGCCCGACTTCAAGATATTCCGCGACCCACGCTTTGCGTTCTCCTCCGTCGGCGTCGTTTTCATGGAATGGGGCCTCTTCGTCCCGCTCACTTTCATCGTGTCGTATGCCGCTAAGCACGGCCAGCACGCGATTGACAGTTTCGTGTTGCTGGCGTATCTGAACGCGGCGTCTGTCGTCGGCCGTGTCGTCCCTGGGCTACTGGCCGACAAGCTTGGGAGATTCAACGTCATCATCGGCACCATTGCGCTCTGTGTGGCCACTGTGCTGGGGCTATGGCTTCCGGCGGGGATGTCGCAGCCCCTGTTGATTGCATTTGTCGTGCTGTTTGGCTTCGCGAGCGGGAGCAACTTGGGGCTGATCCCGGTGTGTATTGGGCAGTTGTGTGAGACGGCGAGATACGGGACGTATTTCTCGACTACCATGATGGTGGCGAGTTTTGGAACGTTGAGCAGTGTCCCGATTGGGGGGGCGCTGTTGGAAATTGGTGGCCACGGTGGCACGGGCGACGGCGAAACGGCTGGCAGCGACAGGGGCTGGATGGCGGTGATTCTGTTTTCGGGCGTCTCGTATGCTATCGCACTGGTGTTCTTTACTACGGCGAGGGTGTTGGCTGTTGGTTGGAAGCCGCTTAGCAAGTTTTAAGTGACCAGGCTAGGGGTTTGAAAACCGCAGATGGACTGTGACAAAAGAGATTGGCGCAAACTTGCAGAGCTAGAGGATCCGCTTGGTACTTGGGCGGCAGGAGGAATAAACAGCAGAGGGGCTGAGATCAAAGCACGAGAGGCAGCATCATGGATAGAAGGGTTAGCAAAACCAAAGTAGTACCTGCAATACAAAACACAGAAATAGTTCGTATGAATAACCAACCAGTCAAAGACTCCTTTTGTTAACAGCAACCCAGGTGCTATGCTACTAATGTCCTAGAAGAGCCACTTGCATATGTCCAATGATGCCAATCAAGCCAAAACGCCCTTCCAATCCGTGTATATATCCAGTGGAATCGAGCGACCGCCAATGAAATGCAAACGTTCATCCGTTTTCCCTTCCCAAAAGATAGATAGGTACTCATCAATCCTAACCTCCAACCCAAACCTGGGTACCATACCATACCATCCCAGGTATAAACCCATCCATCCCTAAACCAGCCACCAAGAACTAAAATATCCACCCCCAAAACCATCCCTAAAGTCTACCAAGAACGAAAACCCCAAACCTTCTCTCCCACCCCCCCAAATCAGGCATCTATCTCCCCTAAGCAGCAACCCCCGTCCTCTGCTGCGCAATAACAACCGGAAACGACGCCCCCGGACACCCCACACCCTTCGTGCCACTAATGCTCTGCAACACCTGCACCATCGCCGTGGCCCTCGCGCGATTCGTGCCCTCGGACTGGTCATTCGCATTGTTGAATGTCTCCAGGTCAATTGGCGCGGGGATGCTCGGGTCCGGGAAGAAGCCTTGCGTCAGGAGGGAGGCGAGGCCGTTGAGGAAGCGCGGGTCTGAGGGGGAAGGAGGGCAGTCTGCGGGGATGGGGACGTTGTTTGCGCCGACGCCGGAGCCGGATTGGATGCCGAAGTCGTTGGGGATCAGGGCGGTGTTGACTGCGCCGCCGCCTCCGCCGCCTCCGCCTCCGGCATTGTTGTTGCCGCCTCCGTTGTTGTTATTCGGGGGTGGCGGTGGCGGGGGTGGTGCGCCTCCGGGAGGGGGTGGAGGGGGGGCGACTTGGTCTGGATTCTGGGGAGGACGGAGGGCAGGGCGGTTTCCCTGGCGGCCTTTGCCTTTGCCGCCGCGTTGAGGGCCGGGGAGGGCGGTGGTGGTTGAGGCGAAGAGGGCGGCGAAGAAGAAGAGCTTGGAGAGCTGCATTTTGGATAGGGGGGAGAGGATATGTCTTTGGATATCGGGCCTTGGAAAAGGAGTGGGCGTAGAGGACTAGCCTGCGAATCGAACTGAAAGGAGTGTATAGAATCGAAAGACGGAACCAGCCGCAGGTTTGGTCGAAGGGAATGAAAGAGGAGGGCGTGAAGAAACTCGAGTGCCGGTAAGGTGAAGACAGACAGGCTGGGGGCGGCGGAGGATGGTCACGTATATGTAGGTAGACATGCACGCCAGCGACTCCCACCACGACGCTGCGGCATGCAGAACATGCGTGCAAGTCCCGGGCCCATTCTCGAGGGACGGGGTACCAGGGGCCAAATTAGGTTTGGGGTGGCGTGCGTGGTGGCAAGCTCCTTTCCCCCCCGTGTCTGCCTCCCTTTTTGCTTCTTCGCCAGTAATGGTCGCCATCCTCCGTGTTTCCAACATCGGAGGGGGCAAACTGGCAAAAGAGGCACGGGGCGAGCCAAGGCGTCCCGGCCGGGCAGGTTGACACGGGCGGCGCCAGGGCAGCGGTAGTTGCAGGACTTGGCCTGCGCACGGGGAGCCGCCTGGGTGGCCACACAGCAGGTAGTTTTCGCCAAGAACGTGACGGGATCCCTTGCGGAAGCTTCCCTTGAGTTTCAGACGATCCAAAAATCCAGTGGGGGGTTGTGCATTTTAGCCGACGACCGCCAGGGCGAACTGCGGGGGCTCCCGCAATTGGTGGGCGACGCACGAAGCCCGTTTTGTCGATTGTCGCGGCCCCTGCAGCTGGCCGCCCTCCCCCTTGTCTCACCATCGGCCGAAGATGTATCAAGTTGCACTCAGGGTGGGATCGAGCGCAAAAGTTGCACATCAGCGAAAATCGCAGAGCGTCGAGTGGACGTGATGTTCAGATGATGATCGCCTGTTTCTCCTGCCATCTTATTATCCCGGTGGAGATTGTTTCTTGATGTGCGAATTTCATGCCGAGGGTGATGTGCCGCCGGGGCCCCAGCCGGCGATCGCAATGGGCGTTTAGGCGGGGGGTGGGGCCGACTCCGAAACCGAATCCGGCACTTCGGGCCTGCGTCTCGGGGAGAGACCAGCCATTCCTTTTTTTGGCAATTGTCTCAGTACCGGGAGGTTCTGCAGATGCTAAAAATTAGCGTGACCTGTACAACGTGGTGGAAAGGGGATGTCCGCCCGCAGTGAGCTAGAATAAGCGACCTTACAGGAACGGGTCGCACAATGGCATGTCGGCGGCTCCAGAGCTTCAAAGGATATCGCAGTCCAAGAGTTCAGAGCAGGAGGGAGGTCGCTCGATTTTCCGATGTACCTTTTGCAGAGAACCCACCAGCAGGCAATCAGCTATTCGGGGCGGCAGGTGCAACTCCTGCTCAACACCGTCTCGCACCTCCCCTGAAAAGGTGAAGGTAAACTTGAGCGCTTCGGTCACAGATGCTTCGACGACCAGGCATTGCTTCACACACCACATGCATGCCTATATAGTGGCCAATTTTGTGTCCACGTTTCTCACTCTGAATCAAAGGAGTTTGTGTCTCTTTCCAGCCACAACCTGGAGCACCCAATCAAAAGGTGCAGAAGTGGCCGACCCTGAGGCAGAGTGTGCTTCCAAAAGATCTACGTTTGCCATTAAATGTTCTTCCTTTGATGTATGTGCGTCATGGCACTGACACTGCTCCAGCATCTGGAAATAGCCATGGTATACCCAATACGGCAGGGACACTTCTAGGTTATGCAAAAGTCAGTACGCCAGCACTTGCGCTTCGGGTGTGCCCAGCACTACCAAGGAGGAGCCTATCAGTTAATATTTATCGATGGTGGCGATTCGTCTTTGAGAAAGTGTATTATGAGAATTCATGGCAGTGCGGTCAGTCTGCGACGTAGTCCACTGGCATACTGGGTCGCCCATAGTACCTCATCATGCGTCTTTGATACTGTCTCGTGGAAAACAGCAGCCCTGCCCCTGACGCCCCTGAAGGTGGTATATACAGACTCAGAGACTCGACACCGCGGTGGACTCTTTGACAAGTGTGCACTTTGTTCAGAGGCAGTGAAGAACAATGCTTGCCCATCTAAGATTGTCTCTGATGAGAACCACTTGGCCCGATTGGAGCCACAATCTGTATAAACAAGCCGCGCCTTGACGAAGGGCATATCACCAGCCGCGATGGCAAGCCGCACTCGGAGGGGTTTATTTTCCTCCTCTACAAGATGAGGGATTGCTTTCTTCCTCAGGCTTCCTCTCCACGGAACTAACTAACACTCTGCTCCTAGCTACCAAGCCCGCCACCGCCACCACCATGGAGGCCGACGGGGTCCCTGACCTGGACCCTCTCGGCTTCCAAAAAGTCGAACGCCTAGACTGGGCGTTCTCGCCGCCGCGCCGCCTCCCTCACGGCACGTGGGGTGACGAAGTCCCTGCCATCGTCGTCTGATGCCGCCCGGGACTTTGCGCGCCGTTGTGTTTTCGGTAGGGGGGGGATGATTTGGGGAGGGAGGCAGTTGGGAGGAAGAGGGGAACTTTTTTTTATTTTTTAAAAAGCATTTGAAAATTCAAAATGGGCTTCCACATAGTTGTAGAGGCTGAGCTGCTGCTGCGGATGTCTTGCTTGTGTGAAGTGATGCCTGGGTGGGTGACGGGGAGATGCAATTGTGGAGTCTTGGGTTGATGGTCAAGACTGAAGCCTGCGGGCTGGCGTATCAAGAAGCATCTCGTTAATAAGCTTAGAGTGCGTGACACTGAGTTCGCTGCTACGTATGATGGGAAGCAGGGAGAGTCTCCTGCCCCCCCCCCTTTGTAAATGTTTCCTATACTGAGTCCTGACAAATTGGATAGGAACGTTTTGTTCGCAGCCCAGCGACGACCCCGTTCTCAGTTTTAGGAGAGTCCATACAAAACAACGGTTTACGACCTTCGCTGCGA
>Ga0247780_1000230_pt1 | contig 55993 bp, 51 predicted proteins | sample UWRJL079202R5_FD_179927 | JGI IMG/M metagenome (GOLD analysis project Ga0247780, IMG submission 179927) | Plant litter microbial communities from Arlington Agricultural Research Station in Wisconsin, United States - UWRJ-L079-202R-5 | ecosystem: Environmental > Terrestrial > Plant litter >...
AGTGGGGGCAAGAAGGGAAAGAAGTCTGTTAGTTCGGGGTATTGGAACTATGGGGCGGGAAACCGCTCCACGGGGTGGGAGGCGGGGGATCCGAGGGATGGGTGGTCGAATCAGACGAGGTCAAGGGGATCCCTTCGCTTTGAGGATAGGGAGGGGGACGAGGAGGCTGTTAGGATTCCGTCTGGGGTTGGGGAGGAGGGGAAGAAGAAGAGGCTGGCGTGGCTTAGGATGCGGAGGCGGAAGGGGAAGGGGAGTGTGGATGAGGAGAGTGGTGGGGGGGGTTTGGAGGGGAAGAGTTTAAGAGAGGGCGAGTTTGAGTTTGATAGGAAGGGGTCGATGCCGTAGAAGGTTAACGGTGGTATATTCGAATGGGATTGGCAGAGCTCGGTGCAAACAAGGCGCATCTGGTATGAATGGTCTTTTGAGGTTGGGGTTCTATTGTGTCTCAATCGAGATCAATCCCTGAATTTGTGGAAACGGCCTACCACCTGGAGCGCGAGACAACGGTCCAAGATAGGTACTTCAATCTGAAGTTGTGGGATATGAAATTTAAGAAGGGGCAGCTTTTGATCACTACCCGGTAAACATGACAATCGCGGTCGAAGACTCGTATTTCGCAACAGCGAGCGGGTGGGGGGCGCTTCTGTTGACATCTAACCTTTGATAGCAAGTTCAAACAGGCCTGAGGTCCACACCAATGCAAGGTATTCCAACTTGCTCCTGTGTCCCCGTGGAAAACGGGCCTTACATTAGTGCTACAAATGCAAATGGGGTGGGGGTGGGAATTCACCGCGAGGCAGGTTGTTACTGAGGGCGACAATTACCTAGTTCAGTTGATCCCGTGACTCCAGGCGCATGCACAACATGTGATTCAATAGTGCTGGCCCGAATAATTTCCTGTTTGTCGGTACCTAAGTTCGGCGTGGCCCAGACATCTTAACTCCGCCGTGTCACTCTCCAGCAATGTGGTGACCGCACTGCAATATGGACCTCGACAGCTCCAACCCCTGTCCAGGGCTGTGGTTGGCTGTAACCACCAGAGGGGTGGGTTCTAGGTTCCTTCGTGTGTGCACGCAATCCCAGATCCCATGGTAACATGCGCCAAAGGATTAGCGTTGTCGCCATTTCGCCCCCACTGATGACATTGTTGGCTCGGCACCCGCTTGCCGCGTGCCGAGATATTGGTGAGCCAAATTCGCGTATACAGCTATCCAAAGCCAGTAAGGTGAGAAGCACGCAAGGCAGGGAATGCATAGCAACATGAGATCGAGGGGTCTTATTGTCGGAGTTAATTCGAATAGAGGCATCGACCCAGCCTGTTGGGACAGTTAAAAGACATGGAGCACACCACCCTCAGGCGTCTAAAACCATCCATTATCACATTGCACCTTTGCCTTCGCCATGGCTGCCAGCACAACTTACGTGCCAGACCTCCGGGTCGGCAGCAACAAGCTGGACAGTGCCGCGCACTCCGATACGTCCAAGAGCATCCACAGTGTCAGCCCGGAGGAAGATCGGAAGGCTTTTCTTGCCAGTTACTCAGCAGAGGAAGACAAGGAAATTCGAAGGAAGGTAGATAGGAGGTTCCTGTGGTTGATCGGGCTCATTTACATCCTCAAGAACGTGAGCTACCCCACTCCCACAACATTTGAAGATAGTGAAGAAACCCAATCTCACCTGCAGTACAGGTCGACCACCAAAATGCAACCTCTGTCAAGGTGTTGTAAATCGGACAGCCGACCAATATCTTGGTGCAGCTCGGGATGACGCCCGACGAGTACAACTGGGTGCAGTCGATATACTTCATCAGCTACATGGATGGCGTGGGCGGTTGGTCGGCTTGGCAGTGGGTGTACCTACTCGAAGGTCTCTTCACCATGGCCTTCTCGGCCGCTGTCTACTTCGTTCTGCCTGACTACCCCAAGTCACTGCGCAGTGCCAGCTGGCTCACACCCCGCGAGCAAGAATACCTCGAGCGTCGTCTGTCTGAGAATGCGCCGCGCACTGACGACGCCCACTTCGACAAGTCCGAGGCCATTGCATTGCTCAAGAACCCTCGCACTTACGCCTTCATGATAAGCCAGGTCTTGATGAACCTCGGCGGATATGCCCTCACCTGGCAGTTGCCAACTGTGACAACAAACTTGGGTAAGCCTCCGTCTGAGTCTTGATTATGCAAACATAACCGCTTACAAGCTCGTCCCCGTTAAGTTTCGCCGGTCTGCCACGCAACCAGCTGCTCAACATCCCGCCTGCCGCTGCCTCAGTCCTCGCCATCATTTTTGCCGGTTAGTTCATGAAGCTTGCCTACTTGACGCGTCCGGCCTTTATCATGTGGATTTGCGGTGGCGCTCTGGTCTTTTACATCGTTTTGGCCACGTCGTCCAACCGATATGCTATTTACATCGCCTGCACATTCGGAATGATGTTCTATGCCGTGTATTTCATCCCTTTCTGGGCTTGTAAGTCTTCACCTCCTGGTATTCCATTTTCACGCTGACAAAAGTCCAGGGCGACCCTCCACCCTCGCTGGAACCACAGGCACGGCCTTCACCCTTGCCTTCCAGTCCTGTGTTGGCTAAGTTGGCGGAGACATTGGTCCGCAGCTCTTCCAATCCAAGTATGCGTACAACGGCTACAAGACCCCATTTACCATCTCCGCTGTGGCTATCGGACTCGGGTGGTTTGGTAGCTGTGTGACATGGTATCTGACGCGCAATGTTGAGTACGATGTCAAGCGGATTCGCCGGCTGCGCATCAAGGCTGAAAGGAAGGCAAGAACTTCGCCGAGGAGGACATCAGGGTGTTTGAGGAAAGGACATTCTACAAGCCGGGGCTCGGAAAAGGGGCGGGTGCTACCACAGAGAACATTGTTTAGGGTGTCGATTTGCCGATATATCATATAGTTGGATACCAAAATTGATACCCAGGCCGCATACTGATTCACACAAAGTTTAAAATGGGTAGTTGATTACAGTACCCAAGGTAAGATGCATATGCAACCAAGGGCAGAAAATTCCCGAGGTACTGCCATTATCCCTTCCAGACTGCCGGGCCGGGTGGTTTATATTCCGTCAGTCTGCTATTCGGCCACTCATACATGTACTCCGGAATGTCAATCCCTGTGGCTATTAGCAATGGTTTCCGCGACCTTCCGAACAAACGAGTTCATGGCCGCCCGTCGACACGGAATGCACTCACCTTCATCTGTCAAATGATATGCTCCGGGGAATCTTGCCATGTATTCCTCACTAGGCGTCCTCTCCACCACCGCACTTCTCGGAGGCCGAACATCAATCTGCGCGCACGCAATGTAGAACTGCGTGGTACCAAAGGGATACCGCACGTAAAGATGCTCGACGCGCAGGAGGTACTGTCCAGGCGGAGTCGATGCTGGAATGGTAAAGTTCATGCCTGTTTGATCTCGCGTCGACCACCATGTGTCGTTAAGAGCTCCAAAGTAGGCAATCTTGAACCAATTGCCTCCCCCGTCGTAGTCTCGAACGTCATGCTCCGTGGATCGGGAGAGGTATGCCTGTCCGGGGCCGTTGTGGTAGATGACATGGGGTTCCAACGGCTGTGAGAAGAAATGCCTTCCAGTCAACAAAGTACTTCGGATAAAGTGAAAGATGAACATACCTCCATCGCGCTCCTTCCTACGACAAACCCAACTTCATCGCCTGCAAAGACTTCGGCCGTACTTGTCCCCCACCCCGATTTGGAAGCTCCTCGGCCACACCTCACATCGTCTGAGGAGATGTCATAGAATGGCATATACTGATCCCACAACCCGGAGTCAACGGCCTGACCAATAGAGACGTTGCTTAAGCTTCTGTAAGTCGACGACTTGTACAAGTTGGAATAATGTTGGTGTTGGGTACCGGACGTATTCCCATTGTTCTGTCAAGGTCTTGTCGAAAATAAAGCGGCTGAAAACGTCTTCTAACCAATCAGCTGAATTTCAGTTACCTGGAAAGCGACATACAATGCCCAGTTACGCAGGGGGCGTAGGCCGCGAGGGAAATTAGGACGAGGATGCGCGAAAGCATCGTGTCAAAAGGGTTATGCCGAGACAAAGGAAATGCTGTCAACACTGAGTTGGGATGAAGAGAAGTCAGTGATGTGTCGTTGAAGTATGGAGATGTAGGCTCGGTTGCAATTACCCGCATGCGGTGGGCTTCAGGCGAGGAAATGCTATATAACGGAGGTGACGGATAATGTCAACGCCGGCACTTAGCATTTGCCTTCTCGCAATTCATTATCTTCACAATCGACCACTAGGCTTTCGGCCCTCATATTTTGCCAGTACTTGCGCTTCGACCCAGAAGTCACGGGGTTTCCGAATAGTGTTGATTCTTTTAGTTTCGCACTATCACAGCGGGACCCGAACCTTTTTCCCATTCATTGCTAGTGGCTGTTCTATTGCCCTTCTTTGAACCAAGTGAACGAGCGCCAGCCCCATTATCTCACGCGCAGGCGGTCGCGTGGCGTCTCGATCCGAAATCCATCCAACCCCTTACAAAGCGTTCGGGAAAAAGGATGGTGAATTTATTAGCTGCGCAATAGAGTATGTGAGACCTTCGCAGTTCTTTCTTGCAGCCAGTGCAGTTTTTATTGCGCTGCTTTCGGCCCTTTCTGCATTGGAATGGGACTAGATAAGAAAGATGTCTCCAAATAATATTCCGTTGACTCGGCAAGGAGAGTATCTCAACGCCAGTGAGACAACGGATACTTAGCCCTCGCACGGTTCACTTGTGATGATGAGTGGATCAAGACTCCAGGTTTGCATTTGCGTTTTGGTCCTTGGGAACTAACTATCTGGCAATTCTACTAAGAATTGTCAGCTGCGAGATGGTGAACTGGGCGGCGGGGAAAGCTGGCACGCACTTGCTGGCTGGGCGACCATTTGTTGAATTCAACGCAGTCAACCAAGAACACAGTAATTACCGCCATCAAGTCTTGTTGTATTCCGGGAGCCGTTCTCTCAGCCAAGCGAAGCTCTGGTGCTCGGCCGCGCTGCGGTTCCGTGGCGCCAAGGCGCGATTACGTAATTTGACACCATTCACGGATGATCGGAGGAAGCAGTCAGCATCCTTCGGGCCGCTAGCCACCAATGAGCGTTGCGGGTGATGAGGTTCCCGGATCACAGATGATTCCCCGTGGCCGGGATTGCGTTGCACCGATGGTCGGGGGGCATATTCGACCGCCAATCCCGGCAGGGTGTATTTCATATCATGGCAAGTCCTGAAGTCCTAAATCGCGAATAAAAAAGCTGCGGCTCCCATCAACCTCATCCCCTCAGGAATTCATTACGGTATTTCCCAACCTCTGATCTTCAGCACCGCAGCCTACAACGATTTGCGCAATGGCTCCGGTACGACGAGGAATATTCGGAACTCTTCTTGACCGAGTTGTCGGGTGGAAATCCAGTTTGCCAGCAGAGACAACGAACTACACGGTCGAGTCATTTCGCATTCCGGTGGGTGACAAGGTGCACTTGGCGGCAGATCTGTACAGGCCGTTGCAGCCGACGAAGCCGAAGGGAACCGTGCTCATCCGAACCCCCTATGGCACCGGCATCGTGATGGCCATCGCACATGCAAGACCGCTAGCTGCACGAGGGTACCAAGTGTTGCTGAGCAGCTGCCGCGGAACCAACGACTCGGAGGGCGAGCTGGATCCCGGGAGGAATGAAGCCGCGGATGGCCAGGCCGTCGTCAAGTGGATGCGGGACCAGGCGTGGTACACAGGCTCTTTTGCGGCGCTGGGTGCTTCGTACATCGGATATGTCCAATGGACCTTACTCTCTGAAAACCCCCCACCCGACTTCATTGCCGCCGCCATCTACACTGGGCCCCACGACATGAGCCAGTTTATCTGGGGCACCGGCGCCCTCGACTCGAGCATCTTCTCCTGGGCCGACTTTGCGACGCGCCAGAAGCGCGGCGATAACCAGCTGTCCATCATGCTCGCCCTGAGGTCGCAGCAGGCCGAGCTCAAACCCGTATTCGACGCCCTGCCCCTGTTAAGCGCAACCGATAAGCACTACCGGGAAAGGTTCACATCTGAGATGCCACCATGGCTGCACAAAACACTCACCAACCCAGATATAACCGACGAGTACTGGAAGCCTCTCCAGCACGGCTCAGCGTTACAGAAGACCAACCTCCCCATCTTCCTGACGGCGGGCTGGTATGACCTGATACTCCCCCAGGTCATGGAGCAGTACTACACCCTCTCTCAGCAAAATTCCAACGTCGCACTCACCATCGGCCCGTGGTCCCACCTCGAGGCCGGCACCGGCTTCAACGTCCTCTCTGAGACCTACGACTGGTTCGAGCAGCACGTCGCCAAATCCACAGCTCCCAGCCCCCGAAAGTCCCCCGTCCGCGTCTACGTCACCGGAACAAACAGCTGGGTCAATCTCCCCAAATGGCCCCCCCCACCCACGCCCCACACCCTCTTCCTGTCTCCGAACAGCTCCCTCTCCCCTGCCAAGCCCACCTCCATCTCCCCCCTTAATTCCCCTACCCCTGACTCGCCCTCCTCCTTCTCAACATTCAAATTCTCCCCCCTTAACCCCACCCCCTTCACTGGAACCTCCCCGCTCTTCGACCGCGGCGGAACCACTCCCAGCCAACGAAAGCCCAACACGGTGCTTGCATCACGCGACGACGTCATCAGTTTCACGACAGACCCACTCCCGCACGACCTCCAAGTCTGTGGGAAGCCAGTCGTGTACCTGTACCACGCGAGTGACACCCCGTTTGTAGATTTGCATGTCACTCTGAGCGAGGTGGATGGTGCGGGGGAGAGCAGGGGGGTTAGTGAGCGGTATTTAAGGCTGGGGGGGTATGGGGATAAAAGGGGGGAGAGGGAGGTGGAGAGAAAGGGGTATGAGGTGGGTGAGGGCGGGGAGAAGAGGATGGAGCTGTTGGACTGCGCGCATGTGTTTCGGAGGGGGAGTCGGGTGAGGGTAATGGTGGCGGGGGGGTCGCATCCGAGATATCTGAGGAATTTGGGGACGGGCGAGGATTATGCGAGGAGTGGGGAGATGAGGGAGGCGGTGCATACTGTGAGGCATTGCGCGGGTGCAGAGTCGAGGGTGGTGCTGCCTGTGACGGAGGTGAAGGTGGAAGCGGTGGAATGATTGAGAAAGGAACCAAAGGTCGGTAAATGCAGGGAATAAGAAAGGGGTGGTTCGAAATGAATGTCTTGATATGTATTATTTTATTATTGAATGTTTTAGAAACCCCAATCCAAAGCCCAAATCTAATGGTTGATATAATACCCAAATGTCCCATTAAATGAATGTTTTAAAAATGTGTGCCATGCCGATTCTATCCCGTCGCTCTATCCCATCTATTATCCATTCATCACAAGACCAAACACCCCTTAGAGAGGGCAGTAGCCGAGGCTGCAAGCATCTTTCTTGCAGCAGCCCTTGAACCCATTGCTGCAGACCTGGTAGAAACCAGTGTTGGGAGCGCAGACAGTGGGGTCGCCACCAGCAGCAGGCGCCGGAGCAGGTGCGGGGACCGGAGCCGGAGCCGGAGCCGAAGAGGCACCAATGGGCTCATAGGTGTAAGGCTTGTAGTCGGCGCACCAGGTCGAGCCACAGGCGTCGCTCTTGCAGCAGCCCTTGAAACCGTTGCCGCAAACCTGGTAGAAACCAGTGCCGGCAGCGCAAACGGTAGGGTCCGAGGCCGGGGCCGGGGCCGGAGCCGGAGCGGGGATCGGCTCGGGGGTACGCTTAGCGGCCACCTTGACATCGGGGCACCAGCTTGATCCGCAGGCGTCGCCCTTGCAGCAGCCACGGAAGCCGTTAGAGCAGGACTGGAAGTAGCCGGTGCCGGGGGCGCAGACGGTCGGGTCAGACTGGGGCGCCGGGTCGCGCTTGGCCGTCTTGGGCGTGTAAGTGTACGAGATGTAGTCGGGACACCAAGCGAGCGCACAGGGATCCACAGTGCAGTCGCCGCGGAATCCGTTGTTTGCGCAGACGTAGTAGGCCTTGGCCGCTGGTGTAGTGTTGATGACCGGGGGCTGTGGCACCGGTGCAGTGGTGCCGACGGGCTCGTACGTGTTGGGCTTGTAGTCGGGGCACCACGAAATGGCGCACGGGTCGACCGAGCAGTCACCACGGAACCCGTTGTTGAAGCAGACGTAGTAGGCCCCGCGGCGGTTGATGGAAGGCGCGGCAGAAGTGAGGGCGGCAGCGGCGGCCAGGATAGTAGCGATAGCGATGGAATGCATGTTGAAGGTTACTGAAAAAGTGTCGGTTGAGAAAAGTGGAAGTTAAGTCGTTACCGAGCGATAGACTGAAGTCGTGGAGTAGAGGTAGTGCAAGTGTGATCGAGTGAACGTTGCAAGGAAAACCGAATGACCCGACAAAGGAGATAAGGAAAAAGAGAAAAGAGAAAAGAGAAAAGAGAAAATGGAAAGATGTTGATGCTGATGCTGTGATGCTGTGAGCTGATGGTGGGAGAAAAATGGTGATGATGGAGGAGAGGCTTCCAATCTTATATAGCTAGGATCCTGGGTGTGGTGTCTTCCTGTCGGTTTACCGCTGGAATGCCGCATTCGGGTGGAGTGGAGGACTGCGAGCCGGGCGGCGTCCAGGCTGTGTCATGCCCCACTGCTGCGGCGCACGGAACCAACGGGAAGCCCCGCAGTTCCGGCTCCGAGAAACAAAGCCAAACTGTCCCAATGTGGCATCGTGCCCCACCTGGGAGCTTCGCCCGCAAATGGGGCGGGGGCTTGGGGGTGCTGTGCTGCGGGGTAGCTCGGCCGATTGGCATGTAGGGCTGACACAGCCACGCCGCCGCCGTAAATGCGGCCAGTTGCCTGGCTTCCAAATTTGGCGGTGCATACAGTGCCCGAGTGTGCTCCAGCCACTTCCTCCATCATCATGCTCCCGTATGCGAGTACGACTACCAAGCGCCGCGCTGCTGCAAGTCAGATCGCCTGAACTTCCCCACAACCAATAACAAACGCCGGCATGCTTCTCAACCGGTCACTGATGTGAGTGACTTTGGGCTGCCTCTCGCAATGTTGGCCAGGTATGAATCGTATCGTGGAGCATCTTAGCATGCACATGTGAAATGCCAACAGTCGTACAAGACTTCATGGAGCCGAACGCGAAGACCATCGTGATTGGTACCGACCCAGTAAAAGCCGACCATTATTTTGTTAGGACTGAGCCTCTGAGGGAACCCAAAGCTGAGACTTGAGGAAGAACCTTAGGTAATCTCGGCCACTTCCCGTTGGTCTGCGATGTTTCTTAGTTTGGTCGGTGGGTGTTACCAGCCCCCAAATATCTCCGCGTTTGCCGCCACTTGGTCCTCCTTCGGCTGCACAGTGGGCGTGTCGCCGATGCCATTTTTATGGGAAGCAGACTGCAGAGACCAATCTCAGGCTTTCAAACCCAACCCCCAACTTCTTCAAGTTGCAGATGTTTCCGTACAAGAGGAAGGTTGCTGTAAGTAGCGGCACTCTCCTTTTTTTGTCGTGAAGGCCACCGTTACACATACTCTAGCTGCCAGTTACATGTCTGGGTACCAAATCTGTACCTATTCTACACAATTGATCTTACGTTTTACGCGCTTTCCCCCCAATACCAAAACCCAACGCCCCCAGAGACTTTAACCTGTATCCTTGTTCCCCTTCCGCATAATCGATTCCCATCCTTTTTTCCCCCGAAACTCCAGTCATCCATCCATACCGATACAATCTCTCCATTCGTACAACACGGAGATCCCGCTCGCGGTGCCCCAGCAATGAAAGACGCTCAAAGTCCCTCAACATATACGAATCGCATACATAGTACATCCAACCGGCCAACAGATCCGGGCCGGCTGGGATTATCGGCCACTTGATTCGCCACATGTGATAAATAAGGACAAAGATCATGACGATAAGTACCGCAATAACTGACCAGGCACAAATCTCATGCGTGAGATAAGTCTGCGCTGATTGGAAAGGAATACCAGATAAAAGTGCTGGCAACAACTTGGACAATATGCCGGCAAATGTCATGGTTATCCCGAGCAAGTCCCGTTCCCGAAGACTTCCCCACAAGCCAACGAAGACGTTTGTTGGCCGGCTCTTGAGGACGGAAAGTTTTGCGGGTTGAGGCTTCTGGGCCATCTGAAGGAGGACGATCTTCTTTGTGAAATCTGTAGTCTGCTCGTCAGCACCTCCCTGGTTCTTGCGCGAGGAGAGGGCATACGTACTGGAGAAGAGATGGTCCCAGACAAAACAGATAAACTCCCCGACGCTGGTGAAAAGCATGATGACGCCAAACTCTTGGCTGTCCATGAAGTACTCGAACGGTGAAAGACTCGGATCCCGATACACCGTGCCCTCATAGTATAGCACCAGTGTCAACAGACCGCAGAGAACAAGAAGGAACATCCACTGGAAAGCCCGCTCCCCAATCCCAATTTGGAACGTTATCCTTCTGCCTCCCGAGTCTGTCCGGTGCAGCAGCTTCTCCTCGGGCACCGCTTTTGTCGGCCGGCCAACCACAATCAGCCCATAATCATTCGCTCTCCCTCCCGTTACGTCCCACCCAAGCTTCATCTTCGTTCCCTTCAACCGCTCCGCAAGCCTCGCATCCAACCCCCCCTTCCCCTTCCTCTTCCCCTCCTTATCCCATTCACACTCCCCCTCCACCCCCCTAACCAACCCACTCACCCCCTTAATCTGCAAAATCCCACAAACCGCCGCAACACTCCCCGGATGCACGGCAATCCCCGTCCTCCTCCTCCCTAACACCACCCCAAGCCCCAAAATCAGCACCATCAACCCCCCCAGCAACGCCTCGGCCGCCCTCGCCGGCCTCGGAAACGCCGCCACCGTCACCAAACACGTCCGCATATTCTGCTTCACACACGTCCCTCTCAGCTTCAGCCCGACCGTCTCCCCCGATATGGCCACCAGCGCCGCGGCACACACGACCAGCAGGTCGCTTATGACTGAGATGGGATCGCGGTGGTGCCAGAGGAGGCGCCACCCGTTCAGCCGCCCCGCCAGGCCGCCGGTGCGCAGACATAGGGCGTCGGGGCTGCCGGACTGGAGGGTCAGCAGGCGTGAGGGGAGGAGCAGTTTGATCTCGGTGTCGATGGTTTGGATGGGGATGAGCACGAGGAGAGTTAGGGCGATGGGGAAGAAGTAGACGACGAAGTAGGAGGCAGTCTTGGCGAGGACGATGTTGGCGGGCTTGGAGCCGGGGATGTGTGGGTACACGGGGAAGGAGGTGATAGTGGTGAAAGGGGCGCCGGCGGAGTTGGTGAGGGTTTTGAGGACGGAGGTGGCGGGAACGGTGGTGAGTTTTGTGGCGGTGGGGGAGCCGAGGGTGTTGGTGAAGATGGTGAGTCTGGTGACGAGGATGACGTCGCCGTTGAAGTCGGTGAGGGTGTTTGTTGGCTGGCCTTCGGAGTTGGTTTGGACGCTAATGGAGGCGGGTACCATTGCTGCGGGGACGTTCACAAGAACGGCGGTGACCTTCTCAGTCATGAATCTGGAAGTGGTGAGGTGGCCGTTCGCGCTGAACGTGGTGGCTGTTTCGTATCTCTGGATTGCTTGGACTTCGGCAAGAGTGTGCGGCAGTGGTGTGCGGGTCGACCGAGGGGCTGGGGAAGTAATTTTCGGGAGCGGGTGATTTATGGTCTCGCCGGTTGTCGTGGACGCAGTTGGTGTGCTGACGTCTGCTGAAATTGTAGGCTGGGCTGGGAGCCAAACACCGGTGGTATTTATTGACAGCCAGCCATCGGGCTGAATCGTGGCGATAAATTGATTCAGCAGGAAGGTTTCATGGCCCAGGGTCGTCAACCAGTCCACAGTTCCGCCCTCTGTTTGACGCTGGAGAAGACCCCGATATACCAGCAAAATTGAAGCCGGTGGACCCTCGTCCTGTACTGCCTGGGAGTTCTTTGCTTGCCAAGTGCCATATCCAGCAGTTCGAATCATTTCCAACTCATCCTCCGTGCTTCCATTTTGCCGCGAGCAACTGAGCAGGTTGCTGATGAACTCCGTCATCACTCGATCGTAAAAGTGGCCGTAGGATCCACCCCAGCCGACCGGGTCGATTTCATCCGGGTTGTATGCAAAGCGAAGATCCAGTCCAACAGGGTCGTTCGATGGGTAGCCAGAGTACCAATCATCGTAGTTCTGGTCGCACTCGCCCCCAATCTCAAGCCAGAGGCTTTCACTGATCCATGTCGCTCGCCTCCATCCTTTGAGCGGCGACCACTGGCTGTTTGGATCCCAAATGGCCCGACAACCCGTGTTATTTCCAGTAACGACGACTCCCTGGTACTTGTAGATGCACTTATCCCCCGTGCTCTGTCCTGGAAACAGGGCGGTTCTGGCGTATGGGTCAGCTGTGTGCCCATACCAGCTGTTCGCCCATGTGACGTATGCTTCAAGGGGTTTGAAGCCATCCACCGGCAAGGTTCTGTAGTGGGTTGGGTCAAGCTTTGGATCCGGATCCGGAACCGGAATCTTGATCGCTGGATTTCGATTCCGCCACGTGGTGGTCGGAGAGGTTGTGATGATTGTGATCTGCGCGGTTGGTGCGCCCGCAGATGGTGCCACCGTGATGGCATTACTGTCAGACCTTCCAGTGTTCCAGCTTGTGGGAGATAGCGGACCTTGTGGCGTTGTGGCTATGAATGCGCTTGTTTCCGCTCGTGGTCTACCAATGTGGTATTCTAGAGCGACTATGTTTCGTCTTCGTTCGTGGCTTTCCGGCCCAGGGGCGATGGTGACGTCGTGTGGTATCTTATTCCGATCATGCTCGTTAGGAAGAGTTCGCACCAGATACTCAAGTGTGGCGAACAATCCACAGACGAATAAGAACAAAAGTGTCAAAAATGCTGGCCTCAGCACTGGGGCTTTGTAGTCTGGAATATCTCGCTCGTGCACCGTCTTTTTCTTCCCCAAAGAAGCCATTGTAGCTTCTCACCTTCGGGCATCACTCGTCAAGGAGCTATGATGTCTGGCTGGGGCAGGACCATCTTCGAGATTTGATTGGCTTTGAGGTTGGTTGAGGGCTGGAACTGGGAGAGATTGTGCTTGGCCAGTCCCCGACATATATGGCAAAGAACGAGGGGACTTTTGGGGCTAATGCCGGGTGCGAAGGTGCGGTATCCGGGGGTGCTTTTGGGGACGATCTCGGCTCCATCCCTGGGACCTGCATTATCAGTGCGGCGGAGTTGAGAAACCGGCCGGTGAAATCAATACATTTTTCTACCTTGGTATTTAGGTGATGAAGTTGGTGGTGGTAGGTAATAAAACGCATTTAGCCACGGTAGTCGACCTTTCCCTGTTTACCTGCAACTTCCGCCCATCTAAGACAAGACCTAGGTGGAAGATTACCAACTGCACCCGAGAAAATAGGCGCGGGGCGTTTCCTGCTATCATTGGCTCTGCCAACCCATTTTCTTTCATTGCACACGGCCCAGCCCGAAATGCTCTGCATTTTTCACAGTGCTAGCAGTGTCCCGCGTTCTGCAATTTGCAGTAGGCGTTACCAGGACACCGCGCACAGCGCATTGGAAGGAAGTTTAAAAACATGCACTATATTGACTGCGCGCAACTGAGCCTGCAATTGCTGATGATTTGTCTTGAGTGGTGTGATCTCGGCAACTTATCGCCAAAGTTTACTACCCCCAGCCTAATCAAATTGACGTCGGAGGTGTCGGACCGACATCAACAGAACCCCCACACTCATGTGTCGGAACATAATTGGATCACCGGGCCACTGGACTTACTTGCATCGCGAGTGGCCTTGACTACCTACACTGAAATAGGACGGAGCTCGTTAGGAAATTCATGAACGATGCTTGAGCACACAATTCGATGTTGAACGCGACCATACATCTGCTTTCTTACCGAGATAATGACAAAGAAATATCCTACGTGGGTTAAATACCTTGATTACATTTTACCGACCTACTCATAGGCAACATCTCGACTGATGCCTTCCTTTAGCTAACATCTTTACAACTATGGTAAGACGGATAAGCCAGGGTAACTCAGGCCCCCTGGATGCAAGGCGGCCGATGTCTTGAAAATGCACGAATATAGGACTAGCCTCTGGGGGCTAACCTTCGCTTATATCCCACTAAATGGCACCGCAACTTCAGCTCACAACGAAAGAACCTTGACACCTATATTTGCTAAATAGCACATAGCATCCGAAAAATGGCAATCGTGTCGCGAACTAACTGCAGAGTAATAGGATGGGTAGTGCAAAGTAGGTATCCGAATGCTTAAACTCAACAGATTGTTGTCTCTTTACCTGACATTCTCGGCAATTGCCCTTCGTTGGTCTCGACGCACTTGGTAGCAAAAGCGTGCTATTCGCAGTTAGGGAAGGCCGATAAAGTGATGGCATCTTTCTGCGAAGGTGCCAGTTGAGTTTTCCGGGAATCAGGGAGCTGCATTACGCGCAAGTCGTATTCCAAGCGAACTCTTCTGGAACTAGCGGAGTTCTCTAGGCGGGTGGGCATCTGTGATTGGCACTCTCGGATAGGGACTCGGATCCTTGAGATCCTTCGCTCTAGCACAGCCAATTACTGACCCCTATCTCCCGCGCCAAAACTGGCGATCATACTCCGCCACACGCAGATTTCCGATCCCCCTGCATCCCGTCAAGGGGGGAGTGGGGTCGTGTTCGCATTGCCGCGGTCTCCAATGCGAGTTACCAACCTACCACAACCACGTCGCGCCAACTTGGGGTTGACGTCGCCAAAACTTCGCCTGAGCTCATGTTAATACGCCAGCATCTCTGTGGCCACCCGACGCGATGGCGTTGAAGTGCATTCTAACGTCCGGTCTCACGCTGCTCGCGCTGCTCGGGCTGGCACCATCTGTCGCAGCGCTCTCCGACGTCCCGACCCCTGGCAATTACGTGCGAAGATCCGTCGCGAAAGCAACCGTGCTGGGGAATTTTGTCTACGTCGACGGAGGGGAAATCTCGCAGCTGGGAGCGGACGGCAAGATCGGCTATAGGCAGTCAAATCAAGGTTGGACATGAGATCTTTGGCCCCGGCAGCGGCGTTGACTGATCGTTTTTGCCAACAGTAAACTCGACTCTTTCGATCGACATCTCGCAGTCATGGAAGACCAGCAGTGTCACGATCCGATCTATCCCCAAAGCGCCGCTGCCCCCGAAGCAGAACGTACACCTATGGACTGACACGAGTGCCGGTGCATTCTACTCGTGGGGCGGGAAGTTCTTTCTGGGCCAGAATATGACCAAGACCGAGCTTCACAAATTCGCAGCCGACGGCAAGGGCGGGGGAACTTGGTCGGTACAGGAGCCCGGGAATCCTTCGCTTTTCGGCAGCCTCACTCCCGGCGAGTTCTCAGCCGTAGCAACAGTTAACGACACAGGGTATCTGGTGGGGGGCGTAGCATCAGGATGGACAGAGCAGTTCCGGGGGACGACCCAGGTCCTGCCGGGCATGGTGACCTTCAACATGCAGACACGAATCTGGCAGAACGGCACCATCGGGTTCAGCCCTATCAACACCCTGATCGGCGCAGAAGCGAACTACATCCCAGCCTTCGGACCCAACGGCCTGATCATCGTCCTCGGCGGGTATTCGCCACGCGTTGATGCCGAGCCCGATATCAAGGTCTCACCTTCGGAGGACTTCCAGAATGTTACCTTCTTCGACCCGGTTACCAAAAAGGCATACTGGCAGGTGACTACGGGGGACATCCCACCATCACCGAGGGGCCGCTTTTGCACAACTGGGTTTCGAAACACAGCCGACGGGTACGACATATTCCTTTTCGGTGGCATTAACCAGCGGGACATGTTCACCTACAACGACGCCTACATTCTCAGCCTTCCGGGCTTTGTCTGGACAAAACTCCCCGACCCGCCGGCAGGCCCACGGGCCGAGCAGACATGCGTCGCTGTTGGAAACCGCCAGGTCCTCAGCATTGGCGGCACAAACCCCAACTCCAAACAATGGACCGATCCGGATGCCGCACCCAATGGGCTCCTCGTCTTCGACATGACAGCCATGAAATGGACGGATTCGTACGATGCCAAGGCAGCGCCATACGAGTCCCCGGATATCGTGAAAAGCTGGTATTCAAAGGGGTAAGTAGGGATACCAGGAAGGGATCTGTTCAGTCTCGAAGACACTAACTTTGCAACAGGTCTCTCGACTCAATCGGCTGGTCTTCCCCCGATGTGCAGAAGCTATTTGCGACCGCGAACGATCGTAAGTTCCATTCCACAAGTAACCAATGCTGTGATTTGAGGCAATGCTGACAGCCGTAGCGCCACCCCCTGCATCCGATCCCGCATCGGCCCAACCGCCCCCCGGGGACAATGGGGGCGAAAAAAGCGGTGCATCCACCGGAGCCATTGCAGGTGGCGTAGTGGGCGGCATTGCCGTCCTGGTACTAGCCGCAGCCATTGTGTGGTTTGCTATGCGCCGGAAGAAGAAGACGGACGAGATGCCAACCCCTAACGACCTTCATTCCAACGAGCAGCCATTCATGCCCGCCACAGAAACCAAGTACACGTACGGGGGCCCTCAGGAGGTTGGAACACTCGATCACCATGAGTTGTCCGGCGCAGCTGGGACAACCGGAAAGTACAGAGGGGGGTCTGATCACCATGAGCTGCATGGCGGTCAGGAACACCAGGAGTTGCACGCGGGGACGGAAAGTTCCCCACCTGTTGAGTTATATGGCGGGGACGTCCCCAGACGTTGAGGCCGGGTTGTATTTGTACATACCCTGTTGCTTGAGAAACTTAATCCCGTGCTGACCAACCAGAATAACATGCCCAGAACAGTAAACTAGGCGGGCACAGGCCGATTTGAAACATACAAGAAGACGTGACGTCCAGCTTCTCGGGCCCTGCACGTGTTCTACCCTGGGAAAGCGCCACTGATTTGTAGTGACTCGCCGTTTTCCTCAGTAAAAAAACGGAGAAAATCGCAGGGACAGGGCACGGAAATGGGGACATGAAACTACCTACCTTGAAGTGCATGTTGTAATCAACTGTCCACTATGTGGTAAAGCTTCTTGCTAACACGCATGGCATGCGCGGCCTTGATAGGTCGGCGCCTGGCTGAACAGCATAAGGGGCGCGGTTTACGTAATGTCATTGACAGACACATCTCAAGACAGGCAAGGACTGCACCAAGACAATTTAAGAAGGTACGCTCTGCTGAACATCCCGCCCTCTATAGGGATATGACACCACCAACGTAATACTGGTAGTGACTGGGAAGATACACATGACCGGGTACATTTCGAATCTTTCAAGTTCCTGTCTCCAACGCGTACGCAAAGACTAACTTCTGCTCTTAAAGATTTAGGAAGAATAGTGATACGGCAGTCGAAAAGTTTAACTTTAAGTTATATTTAAGTTATTTAATTAAATAGTAAAGTTTTCTGTTTTTAACATAAGTTTAAAATCTTATTAATATTAAAGTTCTGCTTCGAGACCATCCTCTGCATCTACTACGTCCGACACGGCTTCGAGATTTTCGACGCTGCTGCAACGGCTTCTTCATGATGCAAGGACTTCTCTCCATTGAGGAATTCGCAAGCAAACCACAGTCGCCAGACTACCTCGCCCGAAAATCCACCCTCGTCATGGCTGCAAAGTGCCTGGTCGACCAGGGGAAAGAGCACTCTTATTGCAAGGGTGCTATATGAGATTCTGTGCAACCAGATGCCGGCTGACGCCTTGGAAAATCTGGGGAGGTTTGCTGGGACGAAGATAACGTGGAGGAGACATCTTCGACCTGCCAAGATTCGGTCCGAGCACCCGGTTACGTCGAGCGCCGCAGACCCAAGGACCATGGGGACGATGGTGCAGGTTTTCAAGGAGGCTACGCTGGTAGATTCTAGTGATAAGGCTTGTACACCGTAGTAATGGCGTTTGTACCCAGCTTAATCCTAGTAAACGGCGCTCTGCCTGTCCAGAGCGTAGATGGTAAATGTGTGTGAGTGCAGTGGAAATTTAGGAAGACACCAGTCACATGAGGATGTTTCTCCCGATCGAGACTTTATCCATAAGTATTAACTACTTGCCTACCCTGGCACTCCAGATAGGCCAGTGCTCGACGTACAGGATTAGTGATCACCACTGCTAACTATAAGCTCTTCGGAAAGACAGTTTCGACGACTTATTCAGCACCACGAAGCTCTGGGGAGATGCTCTAAAGTGTCTGGACATTGCGAATGAACGTCTTTGCTGAAAGTCGGTTCATGCATATTGACATTTTTTCTTCTTCCTCTGCAAGTCTTTCTACACCAACAATCAGGTGAAAAACATGCCCCTCAAGACGAACTTCAGTCTCCTCAGCCACGTAGTGCTTGCTCAGCTGCGAATCATCTCTTAACAGCCATTACACTGAAGCTTCCAGAAAACATCTGATCCGAATCCCGTGGTGGGGTTGGCGCATGACATACTCCCGTAGGCTCCAACTTGCCCATTCGCACCCTTAATGCAAATTCAGGAAAACTCTTGTGCTAAAGACTGGGCGCCCTTAAAGCTTTGGGGGGGCTATGAACACTTACCGCGAAGATATTGATAGCATCTCTAGTTACGTCACCGATATCCGTGGACCCGATATAAGTGGAAAAAACGTTCCAGGTCCCTGCTCTAAAAGCACAGCTCCCGGCGAAGACGATACCATGGTAGTCGCCCGTATTGGTTGCGACACCGAAGTAGCTGTGCTGAGAGTACGCCCAATCACAGATGGCGATGCAGTCGCTTATCCACGCCCAGGGGGCAGGAGTGCCGTTAAACGAGCTCGCGCCGCAGCAGTTATCGTTATTATTACCGTTGCAGGGATCTCTCTTAGCGAGCACAGTACACTTGGCCGAAGTTCCGGAGGTGGAGGCCTTAGTAACGTTAACCATGGCGGGGTTATAGGTGATGGTTTTGCCTTGGAAATCGACCGAGACCTAGGTGCTGGTGTCAACGCCGGCCATAAAGTCTTTAGAAACGTCAGGGGCGGGAGCAGCAGCAGCAGCATTAGTGGCAGGGGTGGCGAGAGCAGTCTGGCCGAAGATGGCCAAGAGCGCGAGCCTGGCAAGATTGGCGACGAGCATACTTAGGGTTATAGGTGAAATTGGCAGATGTTGAGGATGGGTAGAAGCATGATGGCATCCAGTCTCCATGGCATCTTTCTTATACTTTTCAACCCCCCTGGTCGTGAGCTACCTTCATGCTGGCCAGATTCATCAAGGTCATTTCTTCTCGTCTCAGCCTTCCATTCCTCCGGGGCGCCCTTACTCCGAGCCCGACCCAGACTTAAGGTGGTATTTTGCCTCGATAGTTTCTAGGTATTGGGCTTGGGCATGGGCATTATTGCAACTGTGTAACCATCATGTTCCCATCCAAGCGACCTAATGACAAGTCCTTATGCGGCGAGGCTGACCAGCAGCCTTCGTGCATCCATCTACCCCGCGGTAACGCTGCTCGAGGCAGAGTGTAAAAGTCGGGCAAGTTAGGTACCTACTCAACGCTAGCAAGCTGCATCGCGAAAATCCCTTCGAGACGACTAACATGAAGGGTGTGAAATTGCCTCGAGTCTTTTAAAATGCCGCACAACCCCCGGGTGGTAGAGCCGCGGGCTCTCGAGTAGCAGCACCAAGCAGTGGATGCTGGTGTTACGTTACACCAGGCCAGCTTAACCTACATAGGTAAGCGCCAAAAGATTCTCAATAGCGCTCTGCAAACCTACTGATAGCTCAGTAGGATTGTCTGAGCCATCGGTAGGATTCGTGGCTCTGATGGTTACCGATGGAAAAGGGGTAATCCAGCCAATCAGAGGCCTGGAAACTGGCTGGTCGGTTCAGACGGCGAGGAGGGAATTTTGACCGGCTGATCAACCTTCAGATGGTCGTTCAGTGCCTTCGTCACAGGGGTTACAGTGGTGTTCGCTCTCAAAGCTTAAAAACGCCTCCCAGATTAGTCATCTAGATTAACCTTTAGCTCTGATCTGGAAGGTTGATCTGAAGGTTGGCACAAGAACATCTGAACCCTCCGCTGTGGGAAAAGAACGTGCCCTAACTCCAGGAAAGCGCGCGCTGCAATTCTGCCATGCAAGGCCGGAAAGGAAGGAAATTGTTACTCCCTTGCATCCTTGGCCACATGTCTCAAAATAGGTAATCGGCAAGACGACATGCCGGGCTCTCCATCGCTATGTATGCTCGTCACGGAGCTTTGACGACGATGAAATTTGAGGGACAGACAGCGCTTGGCAGATGCCTGATCACGGCACGGCGGAGCTATGTCGGGTTGCCATTTCGAGCGACTGTTAGGAGTGCGGTTACACTGCGCTTGGGCTTCAGCGCGCTAGCGGCTACACGACTTGCAGTGCAGGATCGCAGCCATGGCCCCCTCAGGCGTTTTGTGGAACCTCCAACGGCACGGGACGCACCTTAACTATCCGCGGCCCCGCTCTGCTTGATCCCCTTTGCACTTTTAAGGGGGGGTGGAGGGCAACCCGACCCGGATACGAGTCGGACCACCTGCAAGATCAGATGACTTCGCGGGGTCGAAGAGAAAGTCCCTCCAGGCCTCTCCAGGCCTCCCCTGGAGACCCGATGCCTACCTGCCGTACCCTTGCATTACTAGTTCTCTGCCCACTGTCACGCCTCACTCCAGCACCCCTCCGCACCTACCTTCCCTTGGAGGTGTCGACGAGAGTAAGGATGGATGGACCCTTTCTCCGCACCGCAAAACCCCTCGCCCAACCTCAGCACCGAGGTGTGTCGTATCCGCTGGACTCTCAACGGCCCCCTGAGCCTTACTTCCTCGGCCTCGACGATAACTCCGGAACTCCGAAATGGCACCCCCCAGCCTCTCTACACAACCATTCACCCTCCCACCCATGGCGTCTTCCGTCGTCCGCGTTGAGCCCCTCGTCGAGTGGGGCACCTACTGGATCGAAGACGGGGTTGCATGCCGTTTGGTACGCGCCGGGGCTGGTTGATGTCATGATGGAGGAGGAGGAGCGGGACGGCCAGAACGGGGTGAGTCAAATAAATCCCATCACATAGAATCTGTGCTTGCAGAGATAATCCTAAGTCAGGATTTTGCTTCGTAACCTAAGCGGGCTAGGCACCGTGACCGCAGTGTGGGGAATGCGCAACTGCGCAGCGTGAGACAGGTCGACAGCTGTTCGCCAAGGCTCAGCTGCAGCTCTGCAACACGCAGCCACATTGGTGCCTGCCAAGCATCTCTCTGCTCATTGCGGTGAGGGGTTTGCACTGGCACCAGCCATCACAAACGGTGACGAACTTGGACCTCAAAACGAAATATCAGTGGCGACGGTATACCCTCATCACGCACATCAATTTCGTACCCATAAGCGAGACAACATGTCACGGACAAGCGTAAAGCCAAATAATGCGCTTGACGGCCTGACAGAAGCTGATTACCCCCATCTCTTCTCATTTGCGAAACGGGCGGGCCTGCCGGTGACGGTTGGTATGGGGGGCTGGAAGCGGAATGGGCGGACGGGTCATCCTGCCTCCACTGACCTCTGTTGTCGTCCATGCCCCTGTAATGGAAGACTGAGATTCGGTTACACTACGCTTGTTTTTGCTGGGCTGCGATCTAGCTGGAAGGTGCCAAACCGACAGCGTCAATTACTCAAGTTGTCTCTCGACACAGACACCGGCGGTTGTTAGCTGAGGTGACAAACCTGATCGATGGACCCACGGCTGTTTTAGGATCTGGCGAGAGGAGTAACCACGCGAGGCTAAAGCAGGTCAGACGTCACCGAGACTGCCGCCGTTAGAAACCAGCGGTTCCTTCCCGTCCGCCACCGCAACGAATTATAAGCAAGGTTGCTCGATTAGTGCTGGTTAAGCCCCGAGAATTCGTTCCAAAATTGCCTCCCTTGATGCTGCGGGATTCAAAGTTTTAAGCAGATAGGAATCGCGTCCCGATATTCACCTCTTAGGCTTTTATCTCGAGAAGGAAGACAAGTATAGGATGTGGACGATAAGGTTCAGGGGAACAGAAATAGTAAAAACCAGGGGTCGCAGTCCTTTTATATTTTTATCGGGCCAAACAGATCGCGTGGCCTTATGTAAAGGGAGGAGCGCGTGCGCAGGAAGAGTTAGCGGGTAGGGCAAGGTCGAGCGGGATCAAGGCAAGGATGCGGCAGGATCAGGAAATCCCCAGTTCGGAAGGACTGACTGTAAGATCAGCAGCAAGATAATCCCACTCACGCCTAATCGCTAGTCTTACAGGCCTTACAGACACATATAACATATCCGCCCTCGATCTCCCGGATCGCGGTAAGCAACGGCCAATATACCTCATCCTTAACCTGTTCACCAGCGCGGATATTGGCCATAACACTGTCGAAAGCTTCCCGCATCATCCAAATACCAGAGACCGGAACGATCGTACCTGATAAGCCAGTATAATTTGGCATTAGATACAAACTATACAATATCTAAAGCAGGTCAGTACCTACTAAGAGGAAGCCCTACTCTTAAGTATCGTAGTCTTCACCTCTATGTCTAGACAAAGGTAACCACACGTCTTAGTACCAATTTTCCCGCTCTCCACCAAGCCGGGGCAGCTCGCGCAAAGCTCCACCAACGTCGTATCCTTCAACCAAAATTTCACCCTACCAACACCCAACACAACCCTACCATCTCGGACCGGTTCGCCATCAGCTTTCTCGTACAGGTAAGAACCAGCCCTCTCGCCAGTCAAGTAGCAGATTTCCATATCTACTACTCCAAGCAGACGCGGTGTAACGACCGTGGACATAGCCAGTCGCGCTTAGATTTATGGCTGACTTTTACATGGCAAGCAGGCCTAGCCTCAGTGGTACATAGCAGCCGAGGAAGAAGCAATCAATACCGATTCCCAACCTTACTAACCACCTATAGCCACAAGGCCGCCTGTCAAGCAGACTCAGGTCCGTTTCTGCTACCACACTAGCCAACCGCGCCAAGGGCAACCCTTCAATACACGACAGCCCGACTTCAAAAAAAGCTATAACGTAAAGCTTTACATATTGCGCCTCTACCCCTCTTAAGATCCTCTTTTCCAGCCCCACACTACCCGCAACGCCCCCAATTCTCACCCCTTATACCAAGTTTTAGTCCCGAAGAGTTAACGAAGCTCGACTTAATAATGCGCCTCCGGCCAATTTCTATTTCGGGGGAGACAAGACCAAGCAAGGAGATGTAATAGAGGCAATACATAATCGCGGGAACCATAAGGCTGTTAGAAAGTTATAAGCCTCATCTGAACATTAATCCGCTGTTGGCGATTCAGCAGCAGACTCACCAGTGTGGTGGCGTCCCGAGAATACATTGGTGTGGAACCAAGGACGATAGACACTGATCATCCATCCTGCTAGAACCCGGATCATAGCAATCAGCAGATAGCAGCCGACAAACGTTGCCGATGTCCCGACGTCGCTGATGTGGATGATTTCCTCCTGACATTAGCTTAGTGTGTTGGAGTAAGAATCAAGAGAACCTACGGTGCTATTCCCCAAATCCCGGGCAAGATAAAGCGTCCATCGCGGGCCAGAAACCAACAGGAGCGGCAGGACGACAGAGACAGGCATGATTTTCGGCTTGTCCACAGCAGAGGCAGACTCATCGTCCCACATGGCAACCAAACTCCGCAAGCGCAGTATATGAGCGGCGACCCAAATGCTGAGCTGCAGCTTGGCGTCCCTCTCAGTACCGTCGGCCTTGGTCTCGACGCTGATGCTGATGAGGCGGTGGCAGAGAAACATCCGCTCCGAGTGGTTGATGTTCTGGCAGCTTGCCCAACCGCTCATGTTCATGTCTCGTAGCAACTCCCGTGCGGCGGCTTCTGTTTCGGCGTTTGCAAGGACTAAGGCGTAGTCCACGCACCTAGCTTGGGCCGCGATTTGAGTCTCTCCTCCGCTTGTCCCGATAGATTGAGTAGGCGTACATGTGCCACTTTTTGCTGGTGGTGGTGCTTGCAGAATCAGGACTGTGTGGGATCAGCGGGAGCAGGCAGTCCGGGTGAATGCACAGCCTCGTTCCAAACGACCTCGCCTTCTGAATCCAGCTGACAGGCGACTGTCTCCTGGAGAATCCGGTCGACCAAGGCGAGCTCAAGAGTTGCTCGTGTATCATCCTGGTCGAAGGGATACAAGCCGCTTAAGTAGTGGTCAAATATGGGCTCCATGCTGAGCTGGGACCCAGAGAGGTGTTGAATCCATGGCGGCACGAACTTGCTTCTCACTGCGATCCAGGAAGCCTCCTGCCAGAGGTGCCGGGCATCCTCGGGTAGGTCCTGGGCCGACAGGTGTATTATATCGGTGCGCGTAATGGGGATGTTGGCGTGTTCCAGCTTGGTAATGGTGCTAGGCTTGATTGGAGACCGATTCCGTGACGTGGGTGTCTTCGAGATCCTGCCTCGTCCACGCGCTGACAGATCTCGGCGAGGGAGTTTTGGGCGATGCCGCAGCTGATGTGAGTCTTCGGTGGTGAGCTCCATGGTGGAGTCTAGGAGCCCTTCGCCGCTCAGTGAGATGGGGAGATGCCGGGTGCTGACACTGCAGGGTTGTCTCGGTGCCGGGCGGGTTGGCTGTGTGGGTGCAGACGCGTTGTCGCCGCGCTCAATCGGACACACACTGTCGCTTTGTGTGCTTGCTAACTAGGATGAGACAGCTACCCGTCTGCAACGCGCGAAAACATCCTGTTGATGGCGTTGCCATTTTGACGGTTTTCGCATTTCTGGACATTGGGTCGAGTTGCAGAGTCAATTGATGCCCAGGGAAACCTGCGGGCTGATGCGACGAACGGGGCGCCGACCCGTTCATCACGTGATTGACAAAACAATGTGTCTCCGAATCAAACGTCCAGACAGAATCCTATTTTGCAACTAATATCACCGCTGAAGTAGTCGCACCTCATGCGGTATGCTTAGCATAAACCGAGGAAGGTACCGGGATCTCCAAATGGCGGCTTTGGTCGAGAATCCAAATTAGGCCATACGACTGTGCAGGCTAGGCTCACTCACAGCTCAGGAGCGGCGTAGGATCACGCACGAACATGGGAATTTCTGAGGGCAGCTTTAGGGCAAGACATAAGGCTGTTGATGCACATACTTTACATAGCACGTCTTTGGCAATAAGCTTGTTTAGCAATATAATATTAAAATTCTCTCAATAGAAAACACGTCAAGTTATCCCCATGGGTTTCACATAGGTGCCTACCTAGGCAGCGTAGTTATTTCATCCTCCGTTTCAAGGCTCTGCGTTGTAGTAGATATCTATGCCTGCCTACGGTGATGGCGGACACAACCAACACACTACCTTATTGCGCCAACCTACCAAAAGGTGTGCCAGAGTAATAAGACGTGAGTGGACAGCCTCTGACGCCATCATATATGCTCATTACAAGCCCGGACCTGTGCAAATATGCCCCTCATGTATCCAATGGCTTGCGACCCCAAACAGTCTTTTGCATGTAGTACGCCTTCCGCTTGCCGGACTTCATCTCTCGGCACAGCTGGGCGACGTAGACGAGAATCTGCTCGCGGGTCCAGCCCATCGTCATGGTGATGAAGAGAACATATCCTTCGGTGTCGTGGTCGAGCAACAGATGCACCCACTGGCCAATCTCCTTGAGCTTGGGACCAGTGGACCACCCGCCGATCGGCGCCTGGGGACCGGGTCAGTCAGCATCGGACCAAACGAGAGCGCGTTCGTGCAGCACATGGAAGATCGTGTTACGCACCCGGATGTCCTTCTCCACCATGTCAACAAACCCAGTTTCCTCCAGGGCCTTGCGCTGTAGACCGGAAGCATAAATATCAAACGGACGGCCGGTCTTGCGGCCGCCCTCGTTGGAGATCTACTTCCACTAGCCCATAGCGTCGGTAGGTCCGATAGTGTCATTCTCGCTCCTCATGTTGTTCCAGGGCTAGAAGGTCTCGATCCAGCCACCAGGCCGCAGCATGCGGTACGCCTGTTTGAACAACTCGGCCCAGTCGGTGATGCCGCCAATCATCCATTGGAAGTGGACGTAGTCGAACGAATCGGGCTCAAAGGTCCACGGTGATGTGCTGTCCTCAATCTCGCTGGGTCAGGGGGCAAGGGCACAATGTTAGTCCTTGGCGTCGAGAAAAAGAGAGTGATGGAGCGCTGTACAATCTCACGTTAGGCGGCACCCAGATCGGCTGGATGAGCGAGATGTCGGTGCCAATGACCTCGGCGTCGGGGAATTCGTCGGTGAAGTCCCTATCGGCTTGTCAGTTTATTTATTTATTCCCCCCCCCCCTTCAGACGGCAACGCAACAGTGTGGGGTTCCCACATGACCCAGATCCCTGCAACAGGCCAATAGTGTCAGTGGTCAGCAGCTTCTTATCAGGCATGGCGACCCGCGGTCGCACCACGCAAGGTTGTGGGGGGCACTAACCGGCCCCGCAGCCGACATCGAGGGCTTTCTTCACCAGGCCGACCCGCGTCAGCCCATGGCGCCTCCAAACCACCGATCGGAGCGCAACGCACCTTGAAGTTCCCACGCTCGAGCAGGACCTGATACAGCTTCCCGTCCTGGAACAGGGTCACGGTGTGGTGCAGGATGTCCATGGCCTCGCTCTGCCTCTGGTCGTTGGCGCTCCAGTACTGCAAATTGTCGCGCTCGGCGTGGAATGTGCGGCCGTAGTGCTTGCGGTAATCGAAGATGCTCTCCGAAGGGAGGCCGTCGAGCCCAGGGCGTCGCAACCGAGCGCCGACTCGTCATCGTTATTAGTGTCGTTAGCGGGGTCCTGCGCCTGCGGAACCACAATACGGCATAAGTCCAGGGCATAGAATATTTCATCAGAGGGCATTCAAACATACCTGGTCCTCCCAGTGTTGGGCGGGGAGCAGGCCTGGGTTGGTGCTTGATACAAGTTACCTCTAGATAGGTATCTTCGTATAGATACTACTATCGTGTCCACGACGGAGTGGGGGACCTGTGATAGTTCCCCATATACCTAAGTATTATACTGCTCATTTTGTGCTCTACTATTCATTGAGTCCTTTGCATTCTAGAACAGCGGCCCACATTGACTGTATATCCCCTTAGTCTGAGAGGTCTTGCCATAACAACCAATCTTCTGACCACCAACCACCTATGTACCTGCCTCCTGCTCCGCGTAGCGCTTACCCGCGACGTGTCTTAATCCTCTTTGGATCAGTGGCTGGAGAGAAAAGATATGACTGAACGAAAGCAGGGGAACACAAATCCATCAAGTTAAGTAGGCGCTGAACTGTAAACTGACTATGGCAACGTAATACCTGATTGAATGATGTACATCAATAGCGACTACCACCTTACAACCTTCTCTTTCCTGAAGTAGTGGTTGAAGTGTAATAGCGACAGATAAGTAAGAGCGTGGAGGCTCCTAGGCTTGTGGGAATAGATCGGCACACTGAGTAGCGCATTAAAATCCCTGGGCCGGCGAACCTACTGTATTATAGCATCGACTTTTACACACAATCTTTTTCGCTAATGGAATGCCTTGATCTGGTAACCGAAGCCCCAAGGGGAAACCGTGACAAGCCATCTTCACAAGCCGAATCCATCGCGTGTATTCAGCCATTCAAATCATTGCAATGTAAGTGATGCGAGTGAGCCGAGCTGACCGTTGCGAGTGTTATCTGCGGAGCAAATCCATTGCGCAAGACATCCGTATCTGGCCCCCAACCCTCGGATTTGGAGGGTCTAGTTAATTAGAGGCATCGATCTGGCCAGCTTACAGGGGGTAGGCCCAATGGTTAGTAGTAGGTGTAAGTTAGCCTTTGCCCCCTACTGCTCCTTCACGAATTTAAACCTAGTATATTTACAAACCAGACATCTACTGTAAGACTAGGGATTCTATTAACTGTAATGCATTTGCCATTCTAATCTCATGTTTGCCTCTTGATTCACATGCCCTCTAGCTTAGTTTACTCACTTGTGCAAGTACTAGTTGTTTACCTAGCTAACTTATCACCGTCAAATACAATTATGCTAAAACGAGCAACCCTGCCAGAAGGCACGCTGATAAATACCTAACCTTTCCCCCAAAGCATTAATGTGTTTTAATATGTACTGATAAATATTCTCCATTTAAATTGCCTGGTGTAGTCACACAGTGTACTCACGGTGCGGCCTGTGACGGCCGGCTACACGGACTCTCTCCCCACTACACCAGCTTTCCAACAAAGGGAAAGCCAAATACTAAGTCTGCAGGGCCCAGCATCTGTAGGAGCATATATACCGCCAATTACTATAACTGCCGCGCTAGGCCGTAACACGGCCACAGTGTTTGTTTACAAAGAACAGAGTGACCATTTCCTTATGCGGGCGTGTCGTATAAGTCCGTGTGTCTTGGTGCTTGAATTTTCTGGGCAAGTGCGGTTCTTAAGTGGGTTTCTGGACACTAAAGCGGGTGCGGTAACATCACTCGTCTGCAAGTCCCTACCAGCTTTCAATCAATCAATGGCAGTTACATTGCTCCGAGACGTGGTTCGGCAAGACACGGTGCAGCTAATCATTGCTTGGCGCCAAGCACCGGCATAAATATGGATCCAAGTGCCGGTGGCGCCCCCGCTCCCGCTCCGGGTGGCGCCGTCAGTGGGTCCACTACCGGATGTGTCGGGAGTGTCAGAACACCACACTGGTACCGGCCGCGCATCGGCAACAGCCGGCCTTCACGCAGTCAGCAGACACATTGCAACGACACTGTGGGCCATGTTTGGGCTACCACCCAACTGGGCAAAAAACTTTCCACTGTTTCTCAATGATCAAGATCTGGCACAGCTTACAGAAGCTATGCTCGGGCAAAAAGAGACGGAGAAGGGGTGTAAAGAGACAGGACGCAGTCACGGCTGTTATTCGCCGCATCTTGGAGCATTGAAGCTACCAAGATCCCACAAACTCCAGATTTCTTTCGGCGTGCAGGATTTCGTCATCACCACACAGCACGAGTTTAAGCAACCACACTCCTGCCACTTCATGCCCACAATAACATCACAAGATGTTTGTCTCCTGATTTCTCTTATAGAAGTGGGAGTGATGGTGCGAGTCCTGGTCTAGCGTACGCCAACATTCTTCAATTCCTATTACTACGTTGGTAGTAACCCCACAATCTGAAGGTGTCGGTTGGATCGGCATCTCATTATCCCCGGACTAAGCTCATTCCTAAATGAATGTCGCTACTGTACAGCTTCCGTGCGCTTAAATGACTTCATCTCATCTGGGACGGATATGATGACTGCTTGGGGACGGCTTTTCGAGTTCTAGTCCACTTGGTATCTGGGACGAGAATCCAGGTTTTCCTTGCACGATATTCTACTTCCGCTGTAAACTGTTAGCCAAGACAGGGAGATGAAGAGCCAGCGTGTCCCAGGTGCTTGGATCATGAAACCCTAAGACCGCCCCAATGAGTCCGATGCGCTTAACAACAGCTTGAGGGGCGACGAATCAATCTGGGAACAACACTAACACATGACTCTCATGATATTCACTCCAACGTTGCCAAGTCGCCGGATTCGCTTTGACCTGGAAACGGCGGACATAATTCCTACCGCGCCAATCGCAATGCGAGATTTTGCTTACAGAATGGTAGCTCACCCCAAACTCTAGCCGGCTAAATCCATACTTTCCGTTGGGCGTTGGAGGCTCAGCCACTACGTAGCCAGCATTTTATTCAGATCCACTTTCCCCAACACCTTTCCTTTAGCATTTGGGGATCTTGGTCTCCAACGTCCCGCGTTGGGCAGAAACCTCGTGGCCCCAAATCAGTCGTTTGCTCACTCCGCATATGAGGATCTCCAACATACTTTCATGTCCCTGCAGGCCAAACAACCTTTCGAAAGGGGTCTGCTGCTCTATCCGCTCTGAAAAGATTGAACCATCCATTCCATTATCCACAGTATTGATAGACCCGGAATGTGCGCCTTTGTCCCGCACCTGTCGTTGTTTGGGGGCGACATTCTGCCGGCTTGGGTCTGCGACCTGAATCCGGAGTACACGGGGATTAAATACCGACAAGGCTTGGCAGCGGCTTGGCGTATATGGGAGAATGCTACATGCTCCACCTATGTATTGAGCATTCTGGGGTAAGACACGGGCAAGATATTGGGATGTATTGCGGAGAACCCTGTTATTTGGATGGAAGGGGGGCGTGCTTATTTGGACATTGGTGCAAAACAGGCTGTTAGGGTGCGGACTTTGGGTTTCCTGGAACGAACTTGAATTTGCGAATCGGTGGTAATAATCGACGGTACAGGGCCGCTGCCAATTTAGCGGCTATTCGAAACAACGTCAGATTCGCTGGCGCACCCACAGCCTGCTTCCGCAACACCCAGCCTAGGATACCGCACCTCAGGCGGACCGACCCAACTGTGAGAGCTGAGATTCTCTTACTGGGAACTGAAGTTTCGTTTGATTCGGAAGCAAAAAAAAAAGACCGGACCAAATGCTATGACTGCGCCTGCCTCCGTACTGTGTAGGATAGGTAAGTACCTACCCTGGGTACCTAGTGGTCTGCTGAAAGCGGTCGCCGTGGCGACAACGCATTTGAGAATGACGTCTACGGTGAAGAAGCCCAGTTTTCACAGAGCAATACTGAAAATATTGTAAGACTGTAAGAACCTAGATGTATGCGTCACGAGAAAGATGTCCTGCGCTAAGAAAGAGTTCACAAGACCAGCGGTGTGAGTGGGTTGCCAAGGGCTCCTTTCGCCCTAGCACCCGTGTTAGCCACTGTCTTGCATAAGGGGCCCACCTCTGACGGTGTTTCCGCGGCGCGTCGGCCGAGGTCATGCCTGGTTGCCATGATCTGAGAGACCATCGGGTAGTGCGGGGGAGGAGCAACGACCAATCCAACCTCTCCAAGTCGGACCGCGTTCGGGTCCCGGAACGCCAAGGTAATTACGACTTAGAGCATCGAGCGTGAGTTACGCGGACGTGCTATATGATGTGATCCTCGTGAGGCAAGACCGGGCTGCTGGGCCACAGCGATTAAGGTATAAAGGAGAGTTGGATATCCAACATCATCATCCAGTTCCCGCACTCTTCATCCAGCCCAACACCATCCAGCCCTCGCCATGGTCTCCTTCACCACCCTCTTCACGGCCCTCGCGGCTGCCGCGGCCACCAGCGCCAGCCCCATCGAGGCGATGCAGGCTCGTGGCATCCAGCCCGGCACCGGCACCCACAACGGCTTCTTCTACTCGTACTGGACCGATGGCAAGGGCTCTGTTGACTACAACAACGGCGCCGCCGGCTCCTATAACGTGAAGTGGAACAACGTCAACAACTGGGTCGGCGGCAAGGGATGGAACCCCGGCCCCCCGCGCAAGGTTGCCTACAACGGCACCTGGAACAACCACAACGTCAACAGCTGTGAGTTGTCCCCATGCTTCACCACTGATATGTCCGCCATACTGACAAAACACAACAGACCTTGCGCTGTACGGATGGACCACCAGCCCCCTGGTTGAGTACTACATCGTCGAGGCCTACGGCACCTACAACCCCTCGTCCGGAACCACCAAGCTTGGCACGATAGAGGACGACGGCGGTGTCTACGACATCTACAAGACGAGGCGCAACAACCAGCCCTCGATCCAGGGCACTGCCAGCTTCGACCAGTACTGGTCCGTCCGCCGCGTCAAGCGCGTCGGTGGCACCATCGACACCGGCAAGCACTTCGACGAATGGAAGAAGCAGGGCAACCTCAAGCTCGGAACCTGGAACTACATGATCATGGCCACCGAGGGTTACCAGAGCAGTGGCTCGGCCACCATCGAGGTCAAGGCCTAAGCAGCACCAGAATGGCATTGCATCTTGGACGTTGAGCAGGGATTTGGATCGAGCTGTACATATCACTACCTGCCCCACCAGGTATCTCTTTCGTTCCCCTGCCTGGCAATGAAGTTCACATGAGCAAAATATCATCTTGTACATACAATCACGGAAGTTCAAGTAACCATTTCCAACTACCGACCCCCGCATCGAGCCACGCGTCTTGGCCACTGGATGTAACGTAGACCAAATGTCCGAGTGAAACCCCCAGAAAACCAAGACATTCCCCATGCTCTTCCCCAGCTTATTCGACCGTCCACGGGGCAAATGTGTGTTTTTCCAAGAGGACGCCAAGTCATCTTGGCAACAAATTCAATCACCCGCCGCCTCTCCCCGAAACAAGCTTGCAGACCCAAGCCGGCAAATGTCATCGCCAAGCACGGGGTAAACAACACCGTCTCCACCGTACTCGGTTTGAGGCCTTTTCGTTGCTTTGCGAACTGCTTCTAGGTGACCTTTTTCCTTCCGTGCTCAGTCGGGTCTAGTGCTGCCCGCCCCCGCCGACTCCGACTAGACTGCTAGGGTCGCCGTCGTCACATCGCTTCGGCGAGGAGCCGATGGGGAAATCCTTGCGTCGCAGTGCCTCGCGCGGCGAAATGCCGCGGTATGGCACCGAAGCCGAGGGAAAGCGCTAGGGCATCTTGGCGTTGCACTGGATACCATGGAGGAAGTTCTGCGGGGTGACATTTACCTCGGAATGCACGACAAGACGCCATCTCCACATTTCAGGATCAAGATTCTTTCCTCTGCGCCTTGGCATCTGCATTTACACGGGGTAGCAAGCCAAACGTTACAAAGGCTCAAATTTGGTACGTATTGACCCAAGACTACCACTCGCTTCTTATTACCGGAGTATCCGTATCTACCAAGTTAATCTCGAACTACAACTCCTTCCAGGCACGTGCGCCTATTGCTACCAAGCGGTTAAACAGCTCATCCCGCGATGGCATAGCAGTAAGATGGAACTCATCGCCCGTCACAGTCTTGATCAGAATGCCGTCCATCACTTCGTCGTCAGTCGCCCAGGACACCGCAATCTTCGTCTTCCAGCCCAACCCTCCAATCTTTTGGATCTCCTAGACACATGTTAGCTTCCGCACTCACCCCAGCCCACTGCACAGCAACAAAAACACATACCGAAATAGCCTCGATCTCAATCGCCCACTTCAAATCCCCCCCCTCGCCACCCCAGCCCAAAGTCGGCGTCACAACCGAAGTATTGACATGGACAAACCCCTCCTTCCCTTCATACCTAGCAGCAAACCGATCGGGCCCCGAGCGAGGCGTCGGGCCTTTCCTCACCACGCCAGCCCTGTATTTTGCCTTTTCCGATCCCATGTGCGAGACGGCCCGGTCGGCTGCAATACCAGAGTGGACGCCGCCTTTTACCAGGCCCTTGACGAAGTTCAGGAGTCTGTTGTGCTTTTTGGACATCTGTTCCCTGGGACCGGCTTGGGCTTCGGCCTTTTTCTGCGGGTCGGGTTGCATCGCGGTGGTTACGTCGGCTTGGTCGATGCCTTGGGGTGGAGGGTTAGACACGTAGCTAAGGTAGTTTATGGTATGTTTGGATTAGGGGCTCACCGAGAGTATCGCTAAGTGCTGGGGCTGCGTTTGGTGGGGCTTCCATCTTGGGCGGCTCTCGCTTGCTCGGGGCGGGCGGCAGCGGTGCATGGGCTGCCTCGCCACTCCGAAGGAGTGTCAAAGCCAGCTGAATGTCGGTCGGGACGTCCCGGAGAATTGTGTTGCGAGGGTCAAGCCAGATCTTCCAGCCAGGCCATCTCCTGCAGTGCACCGTGATGTCAGTTGTTGTCGTCTCGGTTTTCTGTGTCCACTCACTGGTCGAGAACTTCGACGACCCTCCTCAAGATAGGGTCTCCAAAGAACGCTAACCCCACCAGGAAACCAATCCCTTTCAACAGCTCATAGGAAGAAAAGACCTGAAGAACAACAATGAAGGGGAGCAAGCAAGAAGCCAGTATGACCCTCGGTCGACGCTTCGGAAATGGCGCCGTCGGACTCAGGGCGTTGCCGAACCTCTCGTATGTGTCGGCGAGCTACGGCGGTCAGTTCCTCTCTTAAATCGCTAGACAAACTCGGCCACGGGGAAATTTCCATCGAATGGCACCTACAATGGCAATAAAGTGAGACATCACCGCCGCCTCTCCAAACACGGCATCCGAAACCGGCTTTTTTGTTTTGTCTTGCTCGACGGAGCGGACATTTCCGGTCTTGTATTTCATATCGTCAAAGTCTGTTATTACCGTCAGTCTTCCAGTCCCAAAACAGCACACAAGGAATGTGAATGAAATGCCGTACCTTGGGGATTTCTATCACCAGCCAGCCCGACAGCAAGCTGCATCCCGTCTGTCAGCCACCGCTCCAAACCCGCACCCACCACCCTCACTACACCCACTCACTGTAATAACACTGCTCACGAAGCTGTGCGCCTCCTGCTCAACCGCCTCGCCCGGATGCTTCTCCGGCGCGCCAGTCAGCGAGTCTCCGCTCCCCAACACACCCGCCATCGGCTTCTTGGCACCGCCAGTCGTCCCATCAATAAGCGACGGCGGTGCAGGCGGGAAGCAAAACCCTCTCGCCTCCGGAACCAATATCAGGACGACCAGAAATGAAAGGAACGATGCAAGAAGCGCATCACACGCCCAAGCGACGGCGTACACGCCGAGAAAAGCCGAGGTACGGTTCCACTCCCGCCACGACCGGAGGCGGACGATGTGCTTCCAGAGGTGGAATGCGCCCACGACGGCGGTCATGTACAGGCGCTCGAGGTGGGTTTTGAACTTGATGGGCGTCAAGGTCTCGTCGGCGGAGATCTCGAGGTCGAGGCCGTTGGTCTGTGTGATAATAGCAAAAGTTAGGTAAAGTCCGATTCCAGCAGCGGCTGATGCTGTGGGGGGAGAGGACGTACTGGGGTTTGAGGGGTGGATTTGACATGGTAGGTCTGTTTGTTGAATCGCCGGATTAACTTCCAAAAGCCTTCATTCGGTAAATCGGTGATGAGCGGATCGAATGCGTCGTCGGGGTCGTGCCAGCCTAGGTCGAGGACTGGGGTGCTGCCGTTGTTCAATTCAGCGTCGAGGGCCAAGCCGCCGGTTTCAACAGTTTCCGCGCCCATTTTGGTAGCGTGTCGGTCAGCTGCGCTGTAGTGGCAGTCGCTTCAAGTTTCGGTGCTAGGCGCTTTGTCAATCTTGTCGCCTGTCGCTTTACGCAGGGAGGAGACGATTCTCCGTCACTGCAGCGCCGTTGATCGAGTTGCAACTTATGCATCCTAGAAAACCTTCTGTCGTTTGGGACGAACGGTTCATTGCTTTTCCTTCGTGACCCAATGCGGCGGATCTCATCGTCATTGTGGACGTCGGATAAAAGTCATGATGTCACTGAGTTGAGAGCTGGAAATAGTTGGACCCGCTTTGTCCCTAGCTCCATTCCATCCAGCTCTGTTTCACCTGCAGAAGTCCTCAGCCGAGCTAGGTGATTGGCTCAGCTGCTGTTGTACCTGCCTTTGGGCATTTCGTTGGACTGCGCGGCCGGAAGTCATTCGGGATTGGACGGCCACCAGGAAGGTACTGACGAGCCAAGGAGGAGGTCTATCTCAAACAAAGGAGTGGCAAGATGGAGCGAATACAAGGAGAAGGGAGTTTCACAATCCTATTTAATAGGTACAATTTCGATATTTCGGAAACAGGATGTTGGATTTCATTCATTTGATCACTCAAACATGGAGAGAACCCAGCAGTTTACACAATCCGAATCCCCACTACCTTTGTTGTCCAACAGGTTACAAACCGGTAACTTCCAGGCAGGAAATGAGTAAGTTGTCACTCAGAGGACTTAGCGTCCACCCTATCAGTCTAAGCCAGACCGCCGTCATTGAAGACAGCGGCGATCTTGGTCTTGAAACCATAAGCGTCAATGGCCCACCGGAAGCTATGCTTGACAGCTTGAGGCTCGGGCTGCGGCCGCCGAGGACGGCACTGGTTGTTCAAATGGCTCTTAGCCTTGCCACCAGCAGCAGGAGCAGGAGGAGCGGTGATGGTAATGGTGCCAGTAATCCGAGCGGGAGTAGTCTCAGGCACGTCGGCCACAGGCACCACATTCTCGGGCTCGGCCTCGACGGCAGCAGCAGTGGTATTAGCTGCCTTCTTGCCCTTCTTGTTCTCCTTGGTTATCTTGACCAGGAAGTCAGTGATGGAAGCCTTAGTGGCGGGGGTGAGATCGGGTGCTGGCGCAGAAACGGTAGCCGTCGGCACAGGCTTGCTAGCAGTGGGCTTGATATTTGTGGCAGCAGCCGTAGCGTTAAGTAGCAACGAGTTAAAATATAGCTTACCTGACGTCTTGGATCGCTTGCTTGCTGCTTGTGAATGTGAGTGGAGGTGTGGGGGTGTTGAGTGGATGAGGAACGAAAGTTTGGATTTAGAGACACTGGAAATGAGTTTATATACCCCCTCTGTTAAGTTCGCCGCCGCATCAAATGTAACTCGGCGTACTGATTAGGGAAACTGTATCAATTGTCAATTTTCGTTCCTTTTTGGGAACCGGAGACAAAAATGGTTCTATTTGGCTGTTCTCATAGGTACAATACGCTTGTCAGCCCTCTGCGTCTGGGCAGAGAGACAAAGAAGGAAGCAACACGTAATCGAGGCAATGGTCAGAAAGAAAGCAGTTGCACGCGTATCATTTTGCACTGCTGGGATCGAAAGACAGGGTTTGAGTTGCAAAGGCCTTTGCCATGTACTCCAACAACACTGAGCGAGCCGAAGCCGCCCTGACACGCTCGTTCAGAAAGATTCGGAAATGCGAACGAAGTGGCGGCTATGTAACTCATGGTCGGTGTTGGCCTTCTGTCATAAAACCATACACCTCAAAGCATTGCCCTATCTACCTTCACCAACCCCATCCATGTAAACCATTGCCCAGACAAGCACCCTAAGTTCGGCCCTAATGCGCAAACAGTCACCCTCTAGTTCAATTCCTGTGCCCGTCTCACCGCCAGCCCGAGTCCCCTCATCCTCGTCTCGAGGCATTTCACAGCCTTATTGAAATCAGTCCCGCTCCCAACACACGCACCACTCTCAACATGCTGTCCCATCCCACTCAGAGTGGAGAACCACTTGGCCGCAACGCCCCCATCCAGCGCCGTGGACCCCGAAACAGCGAAACGTGAATTGGGGAGTGGGCAATGGAATATCTGAGCGTCGTGTGCAGGCGACAGCAGATGCTGCTGGAGGGCTTGCGGTGTTGAGAATGGGCGACGTGTTGGAGGGCACAGGGGGCACCGAGTTGCGTCTGGTGCCCTGGCGATAATAGTGGCGGAGCTATTGTCGGAACTCGGAGTCAGGAGGGGGGAAGCCAACAGCGACGACATCATGGTACTCGAGGGCGTGAGGATCACACCGCCACTCGCACTCCCAGAAGACTGCGTCAGCACTTCCTCCTCGTCGTCCCAAATCCCAGTATCGATAACCCGCGCCGCTGCAATACCCCTTGGCGTAGTCCTCTCACTCCCAAGCCGAAGCGTAGCCTCCCGAAGCAAACCCCGGACAGCGCCCTCCGAACTGCTGACAATCCGCTCGGTATCGTTCTTTAGCACCAACATGTTCAACGTCGCGCGATCCATGCCCGAGGGACAAGCTCCGCTCTCGAGATGATGCAGCATCGCCGAGGGGCTCCGAAACAACCGGGTACACCCCCCGGACCCACCCCCTCCAATGGCACACACCAAGTTGCGCGCCCGGTGAACCACGGAAGACGCGTGGCTGCGCAACGCTTCCTCGGTGTGGAACTGGGAAGGGCATTTCGGACACTGATGCATTCCCTTTACCACGCTCGGGGCTTTCGGCTTTTTGTGGACCTTGTCTTTGAGATGCTGGTTTAGAGCATCCAGGTCGATGAAATTCCGCTCGCAATCGCAGCATCTGAACTCGACGGCGTGGGCGGCTGAATGACGATGCTGTGCCAGGGCGGCGGCGTTGACGAATGACTTCTGGCATTCGCCGCAATAGCGGTCACTGTCTTTATTTTGCTTGGGGAGCTGGCCATGAAGGTGAAGATCGCGGTTGTGCTGGTCGAGGCTGGCCTGCTTGCCGAAGGAGCGATCGCATTGGTTGCAGCGATGGTGGCGCTTGGCTTCTTGGTGCTGCTCAAGTGCCGATACATCCTTGAATGCACGTCCACAGCACGACGGCATTTTGTTTTTTATGTGTATCACCGGCAATGAGGGTTGGAGGCGATAGTAGCCTGGGCGATAGTAGCTAGGTAGGTACTCTTTCTCGAAAGTGCAGCCAAAAAAAAAAAAAATGGTCGAGAGAGAACTGAGGTAAGCAAAGTTGTGGGCAAGACGGAAGACGGAAGTCAATTATATGCTGGAAAGTGAGGCCTACCAAGCCCCATCCAAAAATTTCCATCTTCATGCATGTTGAGAACCGAGACCCTGGGGCGTCGGGCTGATGACCAAAGGCCTGAGGACGGGTCGCAGCATGGCCGTGTTGGCTGTTGGCCTGTCTTGTTGGCCCTCTAGGCCCCTGTACCATTGAACACGAAGGACTGATAGGAAGGTCAGGGGTCCAGAGCGGCCTCGCACAAACAAAAATGGCGGCCCGGCCATGGCTGTGCGCTGCAAAATGCATGACCTCCCGGAAATGATTGATCGTTATTGCCACAGCCGTCGCCCTCCCGCGTGCCCTCAGCCTGGCCGAAAATGATTGACTGAAAATGACAAACGGCCGCCTGCCAACCTAAAATCTGTCACACTGCCTCTACAAGGGGCGCTCTTCAGGCAGGTATAGTTGTCTTAAATGCGAGACTTGACTGAATGATTTGCACATTGGCCGGAAAATAAATGATCAATTTCAATTTGAGCTCAGCTTTAGCATAACCAGTCAACAAGATGTAAAAATACGTTCATGATCATAATTTACCTTCTTCTGGGTCCTCCATTTTCCTGGTAGGCAGCGACCATCCTTGCCCTTGCATTACGAACCTCTGTCGACTTGAGGCTCCCCTCCTGTTTCAACGCCCAATTCCACAAACTCCTTTCTGGAAATAGTCGGCTCGCTATACGACAACGTCACTCCCATCTACCTCATCTTCTTGCCGACAACAAGACCCATACAATCCAACGGCCACTCATTCGCAACTCTTCCATCACAGTTAGGTAAGAATGTGCCTGTGATCTGTACTTTGCGCAGCGGCACCCCATTTTGAACCGTGGAGTGAATGAGATTACGAATCCACCTTTCCTGCGGCTTCTGAAAGTCGGAAAAGCTCTCGCTGCGTGCACCCTCGGTGTAAAATGACCAGGTGAACGATCGAGGGTTCGGCGCGAGGAGTTGCGTCCCTGTCCCAGGTTTACAGCTCGTCTCCTAGTACGAGAGGCTCAGATTTTCCAAGTTGGTAAAGTTTCTCAGGTTGAAATCAGCTAGGCTCCAGCGCTTATTGAGTAGACTGATTCAAAGGCTTCGGAGGGTTGACTTGTGTGGAGAGAGTGCTTTTGCCAGGCTTGCGAGGTCCCATCCAAGCCGTGGCGGGGTCCGAGGCGGGAAAGACGTAAAGCTGAGCTCCTCGGGTTTGGCGGGGAGAAGCAGAAGACGTCGCAGGTTCTCCTGGCTGTCGTGAAAGTGGTTCAATCTTAGAGTGGTGATCATGGCGGACCTTGGCTAAAGTAAAGTGGAGGTACAAGTCAGCTTCTGTGCGGAATTAAAGGAAAAATATTTGAACCTATACTTCGAAATCGGCATCCCGCAGTGCGAAAACCCAGCTTGAAACACCAATAAGGTTGACAACTCTCAGCCGAGCTGCATCGCGTAGAGCATGGACGAGGCCCCACAAGCGCGCCAAGCCAGTCCGTATAGATACCTCCTCCAAGACCGACATTCTAAGGTACGACTGGCCAATTAAATTCCATGTTCGAAACCCGGGTTAAGTATGCACTGGCGAGTTTCCACCACTGTTCATCTTCGGGGGTTTGAAAGCTCCGTCAACGAGCAAATGCCGCGTCCCCACATGCCACTTTGCCAGGGTCGCTCTACCGGGAATGAGGGATTTTAGTGCAACCATACATAAAAAAGTCCAAAACCACGTTCGGGTCCCCTGATGTTCGCTCCTCTTGACGAAAACAGTTGAGGAGAATCCAAAAATGACAGAAATTCCGCACCTGACTGTCATCAAGTGCGCCATGGACGGCGGGGAAGTACGGCCTCCCGAGAAGCCGGGCAGTTGCATCCCTCGAGAAAAAACTAGCGATGCATCATGGCCCAACCCGAGGACGGCAGACAACGAGGGGGCAGATAATGAAACCAGATGGGTCTTTTGTTGCTGTCTAGGTATTTAGTAACGGCAGATGGACAAAGACCTCTTTGATTGGAGATCCGATTCTGTGTGACAACTGACCCAATAAAGCGAATTGCCACGTACAGGAAGCTGTTTTCGGTGACAAACTAAGAAGACGCAATTCCTGGAGGAAGGAGAGCCTTCTGGATTGCACCACCCAACCAGTACAAAAAGATCATCCCAGCGACACGCAGCAAGTACCTACTATCTCAAAACTTAGTTCTCAATTATTTGGCCATTGTATACAAAAATGATGAACTGGGAGGATGGACAAGACCGCTTGAACGGCGACTTCTCAGTGGTCTCGATGGAGCTCGCCAAGTTCATCATGAGCACAAGCTCGACATATGCTTGTGGAGGCACAATTCCGATTGTACGTTGGTAGCCTTGGTCCCTGCTCACATATCCATTTTGATCTCACGTATTCCTACCGAAAGGGGAGGTTCACGTCGACACCGCGCAGAGACGCAGTAAACGCCTTGGGAAGAATGATAAGCCACCCGAAAAGGTCGACGATTCCAAGGACGCTAACAAGCCTAACGATGCCAAGAGAGCCGACGAGATCGATAATACTGACAAGGATGATGTTCTGTCTACTCCACCTATCACGCTCCGCTGGGACTCTCCCAGGGGAAGAATCTCCAAGGTCACCTTCCCCGTCAGCAATGAGAGGAACTTTGCCAAGCTGCTCAAAGACTGCAAGCCGGCAAGCTTTGGATACAAAGGTAGCGATGTGCAAGATAAAAAGTATCGCAACGCCGCCAAGATGTTTCGCTCTGCTTTCTCGTCCGACTTTTGCCCCTACGAGTTCGGCATCATCGACACCCTCACGCAGGCTCTGCTGCCTACTACAAAGGAGGGAGCCCCTACCACTAAGGGTGTACGCGCCGAGCTGTACGCACTTAACGTAAGCCCCTGTTCCAGCTCAGCCGTCTCTCTTGTGGGAAAAGAGAAATACAGACTCGCTAACTTGAGTCCCTCTCCTCCAGATCTACTCAGCCCCATCAGGCCTATTCAAATCGCACGTTGACACGCCTCGTTCCGACGCCCAGTTTGGCTCTCTGGTCATCAGCCTCCCCTTCCATCATGAGGGAGGGCAGCTGGTGGTGCGCCACGCCGGACACAGCATCACGTACGACTGGGGCACCTCAGTAGCGGGCGAGATAGATGCCGTCCACTGGGCTGCCTTCTACAGCGACTGCGAGCACGAGGTCCGTGAGGTCAGCCAGGGCCATCGCGTCACGCTGACATACAACCTGTACTACGCGCCTGGCGTGGGCGATCTGGCCCGCTGTGCTCCGGCCATGCAAGCCACGGCACTTCCTCTGTACCGCAAGGTCGAGCGGGTGTTGGCCGATGCCACCTTCATGCCGAAGGGCGGCGTGCTGGGCGTCTGCTGTCGGCATGGCTACGCGCACAGCAGCCGGTCAGCCGGCAAGGCTCTGCCAGCCGTCTTGAAAGGGGTTGACATGGCTGTCTACGCTGTCTTTCGCGCGCACGGGCTGGATGTGCAAGTCCGCCCCGTGGCGGATCGTGTGGTAGAAAATTTCGAGTTTGACCTGGACCCCAAATACCAGTCCGACAACCCCGGATTCAACACACGCGCTGGCACCTTGGGTCAACTGGAGGCTTCCGATGTGGGCGGGCATGATGACGCTACATGGGACGAGATCTGGGCCGACTGGTCTCACGATCAGCCGGACGTGCACTGGTTGACCCAACCCGTGCTGAGGGACGACCAGAAGGAACCGAGTTTTATACACATGCTTGTTTGTGCCCTGCTCTCTCCTTCTCCCGCGTGTTGTATGCTGACCGAATGCCCTATGGTAGTACGGAAATCAACCTGCCATTAATGTGATCTATACGCGTGCGGCGATGTTGATCAGTGTGCCGCCCGCCGAAGAGCGTGAGCAAGTAATCAAGACCGCCTCTGTCTCCGCAGCAGGCAGAAAGCGCAAGGCTTCGCAGACTTGAAGTGTACACACCAGACTGCCGTTATGTACGGATTCTTCATTCTAGCGGTATATAGCGGCATGCTCCCCGATCTATTCTACTCTGCTATCAAACTTGGTTGAAGCTGCCTTGGCAACCAAGTCCCCCACCCACACAAAAGCCTAGTTATCTGAGACGAATCTCGGCTTACAAAATTTTCTTTTTCGTTCGTAATCTTAAACTGGGGTAAGCTGCGGCTAATTTATCCTAAGCTTCCCCTGATCCGTCCCTAAGCTAGGGTGATCCCCTACAGAAACAATCAACAATTCAACTTCTTTTCCACGCCCATTGTTCGTGGCGCCCAACAGATTGCTTCATGTGAGCAATTGGCTTTGAGCCAATTGTGTTGAAGCTCTATTTTTGTATAAGTAGTAGTGTTCCTATTACGCTTAGTGAATATTGCCCTTAACAACCCCAGCTAACGACACTACTCCGTACCGCTTTTGCTGGGGTACCTACTAGGACATCACCAGGGAAATGGCTGAAATTGGTTGAAGCCGAATCGGCAGCGCTCTCTATGCCCTGAGTCAGGAAGAAAAATTGGCAACTTTTCGTAGGTGAAGGTCGCCAATCCAATGGGAAGCCGCTCTGGCCCAGAGAGAATTCCTCGACGTCACAACTATTCTAGAAATATTTCTCCAGCATTATACCACTAAGACCCTGCTGACCATACATAATCTGAGCTACCCAGGAGTCATGTCCAGCCTGCAGGTCAAATGCAGTTTCCTAAATCTTATCGGCCCGGCATCACCCTGTTAGCCAATGTAAATTCCTATCGCTTCCCACACGACTTTCGACACTTTCGGGTCAAGAGACTCACAACCACCTAAAACACCATATGCTTTGCGCACACCCCTTCCTGCCCGCTCATTCGTGCTAAAACCGGCAAGGTCCAGGCTCTTCGCGTACACAGTCGAAGCAAATGCTCACCTTCATTTTCAAGGCTCCCAGCCCCTCGTAGGAGGCGTTTCTGCCTAAAATTCCATGATATTATTTATGGGTGTAACAATAATGATTCTCCTCAATCTGTCCGGCCGTTTGTATCTTGTAGATAGCCGCAGAGATGAAATATTTATGCCAGTCCGAAGGGTTAAAGTGCTCTCGAAGTAGCTTATATCCCTCCTCCGCTAGGAATCGTTACTAGCCGCAACGAGGCCGAGGGGATGCGCCACAACAATTCAATAATTCTTTGTTTCATCCGTGCTCTCAGCTCTTCTAACAGGTCTTTGAATGTTAGAAAATATGACAACGCTTATGTTTGGCGCATGATGCATACAGATTGTCTTCGAAGGTATCGTTTCCTTGATTTTATCGTTGTCCAGCAGCACTAGATAGGACGCTGTGTATTCTATGATGAGTACAACGCTGCATTTTGCAAATATAGTCATGTCGCTGAGTATGAACGCTGCAGTCATCAGATCGGCCGTCTCCAACATGCAGAGAGACTTTCTGGGTTTCAGCTACTGCGAAAGAGGGAATTTCAGCGCAGATGCAAGGTCGTACTTATCGACCACAGTGGCCATCGACCCAATCCGGGGTCAATTGTTGCCTGGGAGTCATTCCTGTAGATTACGCGTTATTTAGGTTTCATTAAAAGGCAACTCCAGCCAGGGGACTGAAAACGGGCCCCTAAGGCTGTGCAGCGGCTACACGTAGGATCACACTAGCTCATGGTGGAATCAGGGAAAGCTCGGGGTAACTGGTCACGGCTCACCGTAACTCAGGACTACGAACGGGAATGGTAATTGTGACTGCCCAGATTCGTCTCATACCATGTACGTCATGCGCGAACCCGGTGGCAATGATTATCCTCGACGATCAACAATCCCACCGTCCAGAGTCTTCTAGTCCCTTCTATCTGACAGAGAGAGGTTTGCCTTCCTAGCATCACCATCTCATACGCCACCACCTTATCAAAGCTCGTACTTTATTCTAGGCATGCTTCAGACACAAACAATTATGTGGTAGCATTATGTGCCGGTTACCTCGATCAGGCCATGTGTAGAAAGGTCCGAATCTAGAAAGGCCCCTTATTGATTTCATCTTAATAATTTTACATTAGTGATATAGCTTATAGTCTCTGTGCTCCCCGCGGTATCTTTGCTCGTTCCTTTCCCCCATCCCCACTTCGGTAGAACATTGCACCTAGCGTAAAAAGTGAAATCACGGCGGCTGGGATACCAACCCCTAGCGCAATTTTCTGGTCCTTACTCAACCCACTGCCTTCGGCATTATCGACTCCCCGAGAAATCTCCGCAGTGCTGCTGGAAGAAGAGATGGGTTTCGATGTGCTCGCTGATACGAGCGTGCTCCTTGTCCCAGTAGACGCTATGGTCGCGTTTATAACGACTCCGCTCACTATCGTATCCACCCTGTCAAGCCTGAGCGGATCGTGGTTCCCCTCATATCTCTTCAGGAAGCAATTGCCTCCGTACTTGCTGTCGCGGCTGAAGAGGCTTGCTGAAAACTGGATAGCATTGCACGACGTATCGTTGACAGCCCTGCTGCTGCGAGCTTGCGACGAACACGCCTTGAGGCAGTCAACCAAGGAGTAGGACATAATAACAACAATGTCAATTGGCCGATCCCCTTTACGGCCCATGGATATACCACAGGTCATGCTGTAGCTGCGCGGTTCGTAGTAGTCGGTATCTTTTATGATTGTCTTGCTGATTGATGGGCAGGCGAGATCCACGTAGCCGTATTCGGGGACTTTAATGCGCGGTGCAGCAGGATCGTCAACCGGGGCCGTCGTTGTGGAAGCTGTGGTTGCGGCGACCTCCGGGTAAACTAGAAAGAGTAGGACGAGAAGAGCAGGGATCCAATAGAGGTAAGGAGCAGGAGGTGAGCGGGATCTCGGATGTCCCATTGTGTTTTGCAAACTAGGGAATCTCAGGTTTAATTCTTACCCAGCTTTCTCGCCGAGGTCCCTCCCAAATCTTTGCAGAGAGAACCCGGTCTTTTTATCTACGCAAAATTCCCTCGCCCAAGCCCTACGGGGTCAGCTAATTCCCAGAGAGCGTAACTAGAATAAAAAGCCCCAAAAAGCTCGGCCACAACTGTTTAGCAGGCCACCAATCAGATACATTTGCTTCAATTGATAGCTAAATGCAGAAATTTGTGTCAAGTAGTTAAGGTCAAGAAAGGACTAAAGCAGACCCCAATTCCTGCGACACACACCAGGCAATATGTATGGGAGCCTTATTAACGCAGGAGGATAGCTTGATTACCCCGAGATGGTCCCGATGCAGGGTTCAGGGGCCTACTTTCTGTCCACCCTCCCCTGTTTCCGATCAGGCTCTGGCGTGGTGGTAAAACCTTGTGAGTTTTGCCAAGCCGCTAAGACCCCTAACAGCCAGTGCGCCGCCCGGCAAACATCAACAGCAATTACATCTAGAGTTTTCTTTCCAAAACAACTACCCTTTCTAGTGTTCAAGCTAGTCTTGATCTGGTCATTTTTTGCCTTCAGCATCAAAGTCGCTATCAATTAGCTTAATTTCTTAACCATCATGGCACTACTAGCACGTGACGCGGCGGCTATTAGGGATCCCAGCGGCTTGGCAACACTCGCAAGTAATTTTTACACAAGCCCCCTCCGACAAAGCTCCGTTTCACCACCATTTCAACCAAATTGTCGCCATGCTTTGCACACTGTTTCAAGATTCAGTGGACCGAGCTTGAACGCAAGGCTGCCAGTCTTGTGGCCGTCTTGAAGGCTCCCTTCCACATGGCCGACCAGACCCTCTCTAAGAACAATCCTGGCGGTTATGGCAGCAAAGTATTGGGGATTTGGCTCACGGAATATCTACCGAACGTAGCGGCTGTCAGGCTATGGGAAAGTGTTGGGTTCACTGTTTTTGAATCGCCACCCAATTATGCAGACCCAGATGCTAAATCCAGAGGATAGTGTGCCACGGCCGAGGTCATTCGGCCTTGGTTTAACTACCTCCGGATCCCAGTGCATCCCACCAATACACAAGTTAAAATGGGACGCATGGGGGCAATAGGGGCAATAGGTGTGTTTCCGGGAGCTCAGAAAGGCGTTCGGTAACGCCGAAGGCAAACTCTCGCACCTGAACAAGTGTTACACAGTGCATCTCAGCTACAGGAGCATCGCTCACCCCGGCCGTGGTCTACAAGGGGGATTAGTCCAGAAACAGTGGTTTCCAGGGGCCCGAGCTCCTTACGAGGCGTCCTCAGCGGGTACCCCGATGTTAACGACAAGAGCGACAACGTGGGATACCTTGATTCATAAAATGGGCCGCTTCGTAAGGCGCTTAATCTCGAATTATCCTAAACTTTGGCTAACAGAACATCTTTCCCATCACTGTATCATCCACCGCAGCGCATAAATCTCTTAGCAGCTAGTAAGGCTCGTGTAACGTCTCATCTTTGCCTAGATGTTAGCCTTCTTTTTAATTCCCCGTGTTGCATGTAACATTAGCTGCGCATGCAGGAGCTGGGAGATGTGCCAGTATGTTGGTAGACCCTTTGGGATGTAGTGGGGGCTGAGACGGGTTTGGCTTTGGTAGGGGGCTGAGCTTCTAAGGGGGGTGCGGGGGGCTTACTTATGAAGAAGCTCCTGTCGCCCAGAAATTGCATAATTATGGAATGTGTCAGAGATTTAACTAGTTAGTATTAAGGAGGTTTCTTAGTGTTGATATTTGCTTTAAAAGAAACAGGCTGGTAAAGACGACGGCTGGACTTGTCAGAAGCACTGCACTCTGGATTCTGTGGAATTGAAGGGGTTGTAACTGCGTGATTGTCTTGCTTGTTCGGCTCTCTGGCTCAGCCAGAGAACTTTCCTTATAGCTGTGAATAGTGGCAAGCCGTGTGGCAAAGCCGCGCGGCTACAATTGCGCATCTGTGGCAATGGTTACAAATCTATTATTCTGGTGGTTTCCAGACTCTTCTTTCTGACAGTTCTGGCCTCTGGTCAGAACCCCCTTCTTTCTGACAAAAGGCCCGTTTTCAGCCCCCCAAGCTAAGTTTCCTCTTGATGGAAAGATAACGCGCCATCTGTAGGAATTGCTTGAACAATCGGTGTTAGCGCTTGCAGCGGGCTAACATTTCCAGGAAAGACGTTAGTTATACCGTACACTACTAAATGGAATCTTTCCTACTCAGGGTTAGTTGTGGCGGGATTGGAACTGCCGATTACCCTCCCCCGGCCTGATTGGTCAGCGTTTAAGGGTTCTGAATGGGCTGTGTCTAAGTGATCGTGAATCGACAGTAGCGATCGGTTCTAACTGATAGATAGGTATATTAAATCGTGTGCAACATGTCTCCTCTTCTCGGGGAGACACCTTTGCTCTTGTTCAAGACACTTAACTCGCTGCTATCTGTCCCGTTGCTAGTTAGTCGAATAGAAAGTATCACCGGATTCATTTCGTTCTGTATCTTGCGGACTATCTTAAACTGGTGTGAAATGCCGCCGTCGCCTGAAGTACCATAGTACCGCCGCTTAGAGAAAATGCTGTTCTTTACGTCTTTAACGAGCACCCGAAGTACGGGGATGCTGGTAGCCATGATAGTAACGTTACTCTCAGTGTTAGACTGACTCACAGACGTCAGTGCCATGAAGACTTTCTTTAAAGTAGCTTGCTTTCATGAAGGTAGCCCTTCTTCGTATGGAGGTCTCGGCACTCTTGTCTTGGGCGGAAAAGCCCTGGGACAGCCCTATCCTAATACTTTGTTACCTCTGGGGCGCAGGTTCCGGCGCTCCTCCCTTCTCGCTTACCCTTGCCAAGACAAAAACACAGATGGTCAGTACACCATCACCACCACATTCGCCCTCGGCCCAGCTACGTCTTGGTGGACCGGTACTGCATCGACCATGCTAATCCCTCTGAAGTTGCTAGCCAAGTCTCCAAAATGGACCTCATCTACCGCTACTCCGAAGTAACCCTCGTCGCGGCGGACGCCGAAGACGCCGAGTTCTGTCCGGTGTCAGCCAGCCGCGCCCTCGCCTTCTCCAACCGCACGTGATTGAACGATACAGTCAGTGACTGAACGGAAACACACCAAGTGATTTGAAATAGCTACATAAGTTAGGTCAGCGTTATGATCTTGTCCTTCCCGCGAAAAATCTTCCCCATATGTTGGTCGGTTCGCGAACCACTGGCACCAAACATGCCAACTCTGCAATAGACATCAACTTGACCATCAATCGGAAGAAGGACAAGACCTCTTAATTCAAAATGGTTACCGTTACCACCTCTCCGCGTCTCAACGATAGGCGCTGCAAACACATGCGGCATCTTGTCATCGTGCCGCATGCGGGGGTCATCCTCCAAGTCCCAGTAAATAAAACAGGAAGAATTGGATACCTGCGCTAGCTCATTGTCGAAAATGGCGTCTGGGTCAAAACAAAATCTTGGAAAGTCTCCAGCATCGGCGGGTAAGAGGACTTTTAAGGGATGTAGAGGGGATTTAAGATGAAGCGACGCAGAAGTTACGGACCCGAACTCAGATCCGTCGGTCGTCGTGATTTTCCACCCAAGTACTTGTGTATCGAATCGATCAAGGCTATCGTCGCCGGTCTCTTCGTAATAGATAAGCCCCATTTGGAGCCCAATCCAGGACCACGATGGGCCACAGTATGTCACGGGGTGGCAACCTTGGGATGAAATCCACAGCAGCTGCCGTAACAATCTCGTCGACCAGAGCCCAGCAAGGTATTGCGAATTCCCGAGTCTTTCGTGTAAGAGGCGCGCAATTCCAATAATAGCTCGAGAACGATCAGATGGTTGGGTGAGTTGGCGTTGAGTATAATAATATAATATCCTAGGCCAGTAATGATTCAGGATTGCGCCGGTTTCGACGTCTGAGCGTGCGGGTACTTTGGGAAGTCGTTGGGCGGGGTTCCCGCGGCCGGGGCCCCCATAGCTGGGATCAAATAGAGTGCGGCATTCGAAAAGGGGTTGATCATAGGTGAAATGTACCGTCCTTTGTGCTAAGGCCCGCTCTTGAACCACCCACCCGCGCGAATTCAAGGGTGCGGCGTCTACCCTGTTAGCCTTGAATTCCTGCTCGGCCAGCCATGTATCAAGATAGGGCGGCTCCATGCCCAATGGACACGTAATCCGAACCGAAAATGGCCGCCCAAGACTGCCCTGTAGCCTCGGAGCAAGCCCCCCAGTCGAGTCATGATTATGAGAGGCTGCAAGGTTGCAGTAAGAGTGTCCATAGACTTCAGCCATTGCGCTGGCCTCTCTTTCCCAATCAAATGTCGAATCTTGAATGATACACAGTGCATCAATCCAAAGATATGGCACCCCCATCGTTCTCGTAACAACTATCGCGTCGGCTAATGTCTTGGGCAGCAGGCTGACAGCGATTTCACGGCGGAAATTGTCGATGTTGGTAGTAAGCAGCCTGATTGGTAGAGCGTTGCCCCAGCGGTAGCTCAGTGTGTTATAGGGGCCAACCATATCAGCATCGCCCTTCGTTGTCTCCAATAGCTGCACAGTTGGACTGGATAGGTCGCCAACCTGGAGGAGCCGTGTCGGGTAGCGGAAAGGACTCGAAACCAAGGGACCACATTCTGTGTGCGACTCTACACACTCCGTCACCCACTCCCGGACAGGCGCAGCCCAGCGAACAGAAGTAGGCGCAGGTGTCGTGTCATCTAGGGGTGTTATTTTACGCAGAGCGTCTTGCTTTCCCGAAAAATGTGGTTGGAAGTTGAGCGATCGCCTGCCCGGGACCACGAACCCTCGTTTGCCCGGGATCCAGAACGTAGCCGAAACGTCCCGTGATTGAGCAACTGGGTTAGAATTTCCAAATATGCAGAGTGATGCATAACTTGTAAACTCTTGTAATCTGTCGTTACTGCAGTCGACCATCTGCTCGGGTGGAACTATACTCTGCAGAGCGATACAGAGAGGGCAGCCGCTGATAAGAGATGCCTGGAGGCTCTCCGCTGTCTCGTGATGGGTGCTCTCGGCGCGCCAGGCACCGCCCGAAAACTCCCATCGCGGTTCCTTGAACGATAGCCGGCATCTCAGACACAGTCGCTCGTTCATCATATGGTGAGGTTGTAGGCGGTGGTGCAAATCCAGTGAAGGATCGAGGAAGCACAGAAAGAAATATAAGAATGGGGAGGCCGCCAATGTATTCACGTCCCAGATGACGCGCAATGTCTTGGTATGGGGCCGCGCAAAACGTGTTCATTGGATGCAGAGGCCCGCCCCTCAGCTCTGATTATGCCCGCCAGACCACTGTACTCCTCTGCCAGGGTCATAAACGCGTTAGCTCGGTCAGGGGCCCACTGTTACTGGTTTGGTCCCCTTCCTCCCCCGACAAAATAAACGGAACTCACATATAAGTGATCGTCATACATTCAATACATTTCTCCAAAAATGGGATAAACACGGTTCACAACCACAGGCCCAATATCCATCTGAATATAATTCTGAAGTGTTCTGGGGATTGACATGAACTGAAAGAGCGACTCAAATCTATTCGGAAATATTCTGCTTTTCGGTTGTTGCTGAAGTGTAGCCTGACGCTGACAATTCTTTGGAGTGCCTTTATTTTTGTTGGGAGGGAGCCTTCCTGCCGGGGGATAACAGTGGGTCCCTGGCTTAGCTAACGTTTGTGATCCCAGCAGAGGAGTATCTCATCCAACTCCTACATCCAAAAATCAATCATCACACCTCCCCGTAACCAAAGCATCCTTGACCTGCCCCTCTCCTTCCTCACCTCCACCTCAACAACACTCCTCCTCCCCATCTCGACCCCCCTGTTCAACCGTCATCCCCACCACCACATCCCCCTCCCCCAAACTCGACACCAAAAAACGCCCTCAACGCCACTGCAGCGCTCCCCATCGCCGGATTCTCCATGACATTGTCCAACGGCGCAAATATGCGCGCCTCACCTTCCACTCGTCCTCCTCATCCCGCATATACAAGCATAAGAGATACAACCAAGGTCACGAGAGCTCTTAGATTTCGCCACTTGTGTATCGACAGCCTCTGCATCGTTCAAGACGAGCCTCCAGGGCGAAAGGAGCAAGTGACGGGCTCCTCGAACGGCTAGATGAGAGTGGACGAGACGAGGAGTTGTCATTTGCCATTCCTTTTCGATACCGATGTGGAGATATCTCCAACGGATAATCCGTATGTTGTCCTACAGGTCTGGAGTATTTCCAAGGTTCAACAATCGACTAACACCCGATCCTGGACACTGCAGGAGCATGTTCTCTCTTGTAAAAGACTGGCATTCGGCCGATCGGGAATGAGGTGGTCCTGCCTGGAGGAATTTTTGTGTGGATTCTGTTAGTGGAGCAACTTCGAAGACAGCCACCATCGCCACGTATCTCGACAGCAGAGACGCAGTGAACCTGACAGCCCCCGTACGGTATCCCATCATGCGCCGCTGGGATTGGCGCGGGAACACCGCTGGACACGATTAACGGTTGCAGTCGCGGCCGGGGCAGCTACATGGCCATTGAGAAATGAGTGTGAAGGATGGTGATTGATCGTTATAACCTACCAGGAGCCGCGGCCACGCCTAAGATAATTCCGAGGGCGCACGGTCCACCTACGCTAGTCCTAATCAAGTAATGACCTGAGTGTGGGGCACAGCAGCCACGCTACACCATCCTGAACCAAATCATCCGCTTCTCGCACGACGTCCCCACCTTGGACTGGCGGCCCTGGGTGTACAGTGGGGAGACGGCTGCGCAGTTCTTAAAAGGCGACGAGAAAGGCAAACAGACCTCAAACTGGAAGCCGTAGTCATCGGACCTAGCAACTTGTTCTTTCACCGGAAACGACCTGGGCTTCGGCGACATTGTGAGCCACTGCGCAAATACAACACGGGACGACCGTATCCAAATGCTGGCTTTGTATCGCCCGAGGCCTTGGGAGTATATAACAACAAGCGCTTCTGCGAGCCAGGCGTAAAGAGTTGTTGAAATCAGAAGCAGACCAGAAAAGGTAGCCTTCTTTTACGACGACGGGTACGACGACATCCCCAGCGCGAGCGAGTTCTTCTTCATGTCTCCGCCATTTGATAAAAATGTTCCTAAAGACTGGGCTACCCGTTACGTCACCAGCAATGAAGTACGGTGAGGGCGGCTGTCAAGGGTGATACAAGCGATCTCGATGCGATCCTCTGTGGGTTTGCACAGGCACTTCAGAACACAATGCAGGCGGCGGAATACCCTGGAGGACTAGGTGCCATTACGTATCAACGTGATGGGTCTGTTACCGTGGCCGATTACTAGGCTAGGTTCAACTTCACCCGAAGACGAGGGCGAATTGGCATATTGCCTAGGCTGTAAGTGATGCTCTCAGGAGGATTTGATGAGGGCAAAGGGGAAACTTTAGATTTCTCAAGACACCAGTTTCATCCGGACAAACTCAGAGGAATCGGCTTCCTTTCTTTTCTGAAATATTTGTACACGCCCTACTTACTTATCTACACTTGCATCCTCCTTCACATTCCCCCGAACCCACGCCTCCACCTCGCCACGAAAATCCGGCTCATACAACCACCCCAAGTCAAACTTCTCCTCCTTCACACTCACTTCGTCATCCCTCACCGGCAACCTCCTCAAATCAATCTGCTCATTCAACTCCAACACCTTCCCAACCCTCTCCTGCCGCCACTCCTGCCAAAACCCCAATGCCGCTCCCCAGTCCACCCTCCCCCCCTTCCCCTCCCCCAATAACAACGCAAGCAAATACCCATCCTCAAACGCCTGATTAACCCCCTGCCCCGCCGACGGCGGGATCGCATGCGCCGCATCCCCTAAAATCACCACCCTCCTCCCCTCCGACGCCCACCGCTCTAGGCGCGGGACCACATAAAACACCCACACATTGACCTTGTCCGCTGGGATATCCAGCACCGCATTTTGCACCACTTCCGGAAACACCGAAGAGTTCTCCCGCAGGAAGGCAATGTGCGAGTCAGTGTCTGCCATGAGAGCGTCTAGCCCGTCCCTGCCCGGGTCGGAAGTGAGGCGTTTTTGTTTCCCGATGAGGACTTCATCGCCGTTGGGGACGGCGGCGGTTATTCCGGCCATTCCGGTGAAGTGGGGGGTGAGGTCGGGGTAGAGGTATTTGCGAACGGAAGAGTGGATGCCGTCGGCGCCGATGAGGAGGGTTGCTGTGGTGGTGGTTGGGGGGGAGGTGAAGGCGAAGGTGACAGTGGTGGGGGTTTCAGTGATGATGTGGCTGAATTTGTGGCGGTATTTGATGGGGATTTGGTGCTTGTGGAGGGCGGAGAGGAGGGCGGTGATGAGGATGTGGCGGTAGATGCGCAAGGCAGGGTAGCCGTACTTGGTCTGGCTGCCGAATTCGTAAGTCTCGATGAGGTTGTTGGATGCATCGCGAAAGTGGAGATTGTCGAAGTTGTAGCCTTGGGCTTTGATGGTGGAGTAAACGCCGAGCGCGTCGAGGATGCGGAGGGCGTTGGGGGACAGCATCACGGCACCTCCGATGTTGAGCGGTTCAGGACGAGACTCGTACACGGTGCATGGGATGGACTGCTGGTGAAGGGCGAGAGCGAGGCATAGCCCAGAGAGGCCGGCACCAATGATGGCGATCGTGGGTGATTCGGTGGTGGCCATTGTGGGAAAGGATAACGGTTTCTTTGGCAAAATGGGTAAAATGGGGTGTGAGTTCTGATGCGGATGGAAAATCTTGACGAGAAGCAATGCACGACCTGCTTGGCCTTTAATACTCTCTGAGGCTACAGCACCGGTCTCAATCCACGGCTTAGTAAGGGAGACGAGACCGAGCTTGACCGAACCCGGTCGGTTCCGGACTCTAAGTTGGATTTGTGATGGCCGATGTCAGACGCTTGGTAGCACGGACTGGACCCGTGCTGCGCCGCGTCCTCAGACGAGTAAGTTCCTGTCTCTTATCTCCGAACAGCCAATCGTCAGTGCTCGGGCTTTTCTTTGTTTCGAGCTGATTGGTCCACAGGTCCGAAGACCTCGGGCATTTGGTCATGGGGCGAATGGTTTGTGAAATAATCCAGTACATGGTGCAATTGAATGATAGAAGCTTTTCCAGTATAGACTGTAGGTACCTACCGATTTTAACATGTGGCATCTCAACGCAGCAGAGCACAGAAAAAAACTCTAGGTACCCATGTGCAGGTGTGCACGAGTTGACATTGATAAGTGGGTTTATGCATGGTATATCCAACAGCTCCGAGTCCGAGACGGTTCATCTGGTCACTCAGGAGCGTTTAATTTCTCAACCGTTATGTGACGGCGTACTCCACTCATGATATTGTTCGACTTTTACGTGGTCTTTATCTTGACGCCAGGCAGGATATGGGCGAGCTCATCGCGGAAGTGAAGAAGAGCCGGGACAGTCATATTAAGTTGGGGAGACTCTAGTATTTGAAGGCAGACCCTCGCTACGGAGGTAGGTATGTAATATTTCTTGTGTACAGGCCCGTTTCCTTGTGCCTCAATGAATCGCCTGCTTCCAATTGGTTTCTGCTGTGACCACCTACAAACACCTCCGTCTCCTTTGTCCTGATTGGGGAGTACCTGCCGACAAAAGCTTCGAGGGGTATTGATTTGACCGGATCGGCGCACGATTCTCGTTTCAGTGAGACTTGACGAGCAAGGGTGGCGTATTGGGCTATCTGGCGGGAGTTTGCCTCTGCAACCAATTTGACGTAATCCTGACCATCCTCAAAATCGAAAGTGCCTGAATCTTTGCTCTTGAGATCCAGTCCGTAGCGTCACTGAGCGCAATGGAGCTGGAGAGTGCAATGACGGCCGATTTGGTATCGGGGAAAAGAGCTATGTGGGTGTAGTAGCCAACTGTGCTGCCTTGGTGATAGAGCATGAGCAGGTTTTTGTTACCAAGTATCGGCTGATCCTTGATGCTCCACAATGGAAAGTTACCACCGATAATACCCACTACTCCTGGAAGCTGGATGCGGGTCCAGCCAAATCCGTAAGACCGCTCTCGGACGGAGGGGTTCAAGATGACGGCGTGGTTGCTGATGATATTGGGGATCTCCTCCAGGACTTTGCAATCTGATTCGTCGATAGCGTTAAGTGTCGCCAAGGCCCATGTGATCAGGTCGTTGGTGCTCGCGAAGAGCCACCAGATGCCTCGAAGAACGTATCTTCGAAAATCTGTCGGTGTTGGAGGTGGTGCAAGGTTCCGCCGGAAGCGCGGCATAGGGTTCGGCAAGCTTTTAGTATCCAGTCGTCCGAGCTTGAAAGACGTGCCCTTAATGCCGAGTGGCTCCAAGAGAGTTGTTGACACATATTCTTCCAGAAACTGCCCCTTGATCCTTTCAATGATCTCCCCGTCAAGCGAGTAGCCCCAAACAATGTAGTCCCAGCTTTGCCTGTCACCGCTCAAAAGCCGACCAGACGACTATCACCTGGATTCCTGGTTTTCTGATCGTCTCTCCTGGGAAGACATTCCGGACATGGCGCGTCTTTTAGTCTCTGTCAGGGCAATTCTACCCCATTGGGCTGATTACGAAGGGGGGGCCTGGGCCTGGCTACCGGCTAGAGCGAAGTGCTTAGCTTGCTTTTGTAGTGGCTTGGCTTGTTTAGATTGGTTATACGGGGCCGCCGAAGGTGGCGTGAGCTGCTCGCGCGCGGGGTACGCGCTGGGGATGGTGTGCCGGATTATTGAGGTTCTGAGGATAAGAAGCTGGAGAATCTGCTGTAGTTTTGGAGGTCCAAATTTCAATGCAATGCCCTTACCCCCTTATTATTCTACGCTTGAGACCCGCGTTCGCCTCTGTTAAACTCCTTCACTCTGGTGGAAAATACCCTAACAGTCTCCCGCG
>Ga0247780_1000231_pt1 | contig 55932 bp, 66 predicted proteins | sample UWRJL079202R5_FD_179927 | JGI IMG/M metagenome (GOLD analysis project Ga0247780, IMG submission 179927) | Plant litter microbial communities from Arlington Agricultural Research Station in Wisconsin, United States - UWRJ-L079-202R-5 | ecosystem: Environmental > Terrestrial > Plant litter >...
CCTGACTGCAACAGCGACTTGCTCATTCACCGCCCGCGCCTTCTTACTGTTGGGGCAGAAAAGAAAAGCCATACGAGATTCGCCTAGATGGCTGCGCCATGCCGATAACCGCGGCTTTGGATGCCGCGCTGTCGGACCCCGAGATCCACACCTCCTTCGAATCGGGCAATGCGGGCAGCCAAGTTGAAGACACACTTGATGTCGAGTCGCCAAACGAATACCAGCGCTGCGATCTCAGCCACCCATAACTCACCAGCGTATGGATATTCCAAGAGATTGCTCTCTCAGGACTAGTGGATGCAATGCAGCCGCCTCCCGGTACGATGTGGCGATTTCTGTGATAATTTCAGTATGGGATATGTGGCCGACGCCATGTCGACTACATACAGCCAGCTGCAAGCCTCTTCAACGATGCCCAATACATCGCTGACCAATGCGGGTTGAAAAAACTGCTTCAAAAAACTCTCTAACTCGGACGACAGACGTAGAGACTGTGGGTGGAACTCAACATGGTCGACACATTGAGCATGCAGACGCCCATGCTTCCGATCCGCAGATGACAAACTGCGCTCTGGTCTCGGGGAATACTCATCGCATACCAAAACTCTGGCTAGATCGTTCGGTACTGGATGTTTTCGACCTAGTCTACTTACCTAGGTACTCCTGATCCGTGGAAAATGTTGTGAGCTGGGGCCCCTTCTGCCAGTAGGTAAGTTAGGTACCGTACCATTCTTGTTGTCTGTTCGTCAGACTTGCTTTGTGGGGCTAGGGTTACGCTTTCTTCCTTTTCAACGTCCTTTCAAAACCTTTTAGAGGGGCCTTTGAGCAGATGCCGGTGGAGGCTGGCTCCGACGGGGGGTTTGTAGGGGCAATGCATCCCATGGAGATCTTCAGCCTGCTGCAGTACAATATCGGCCACTTGCAGAGCACCAAATGAGGCATGTCTCTCAAAATGGGTTCAGGACTCTCGGGGCGGTTCGGCTCGAGCCTGGCTCTGCGAAGTCTTGAGTGTCCACTTCTGACTCTATTTACAATAAAATCGGTCGGGTGGCGAAATGGTATCGTGTGGTCCTCCTACTTCAGAGGGATCCAGACTGAGGTTGTGGGTTCGAGTCCCATCTCGATCGACTCTTTTTGCTCCGTGTTGCTGGTGGATGGCTCGACGTGGGATGCTGGTCCTGGTTCAGGGGAATCATCATGATGTGTGGAGTTGCGTCACCCAGCGGCCCAGCGAGCGTCTCCACTGTAGCTTCAGCTGCCCAGCAGCGGCACGGGAGCCGCAGCTCGAACCTATGGAGAGGCCTCTTTTTAGCTCCATGCCGGATTGAATCCCCTCTTCAGCCGTGCAGGGATTGATGTCGCAGAGCTGCTGTGTTAGTGGCGAATATGTGTGTGGATTCTCAGTCTCCAAACAATCCACACCGTGAAACCAACCAACAGACCTCTCCTGCCACACATCGTGACAGCTCTGCCATGAAATTGAGGATGAAAACCGCGCACCGCATGCAGCAGTGTTTTATTGGCCGCCGATAGCCAATGGCTGCTGGCCCATCCCACACTGAAGATGTCGTCCAATATCGCGGCTGGAATCTCCCGCTGGCCCCCATCAGGCCATCGTGCATACGCCAGGCCGCAGCTAAGGAATGACATCACGTTAGCCGGTCTGCCAAGATTAGGTGTGTGATTGAACCCCGCTGCGCAACCTCCCGTTTCCCATTGCACAACCCATCGTACGTGACACTGGATCACAAAAGACCATTTTTCCCAGAGGCATAAAGAGCTCGCTCGTCCCCTGTCTTCCTCCCTTTGCCAAGTCATACTATCTTGCAGCCAACAACACATCAGAAATGGCTTCTCTCGTCGACACGCTGACGGCCTCGGGCGGTGCCGAGTCGCCAGGTATGAACCCCTCATTGGGAACCCTCGAATCTCTCACTGACGAGATTAGGCTTTCTCAATGACTTGATTGTGCAGCTGTGGCCCAACTTGTCGGTGGCCATCGCTAGAATGGTCGGGCAGATTGCGGAGCCCATGTTTGCGAGCATGCTGCCGGCGCCGCTCAACTCCCTCCGCTTCGAGAAGATTGATCTCGGCCAAGTTCCCATCCACATCTCCAACGTCGACGTCCACCAAACCGAGAACAATGGCATCAAGCTGGATTTGGATCTCGACTGGAATGGGAACTGCGATATCGAGCTAAACGGGCAAATGGTCCCCAAGATTGTGAGTTGTCCGTTTGCATCGCGCTTGACTTTGTTTACGCTAATATCCCCTCCAGGGAGTCGAGCATGTCAAGCTCAAGGGCAGGTTCTCAGTTCTGCTCTGCCCGTTGACAAACATCTTCCCCTGCGTAAGTACAGATTTCAACCACACCCCGAGGCCTAAAATGCTGATATTCGCAGATTGGCGCCGCCCAAGTGGCCTTCATCAACAAGCCCCACCTCGACCTCGAGTTCACTGACGCAGCCCACATCGCCAACCTCGGTGTCATTGACCGGGCCATCCGCAAGGTGATTTTGACCATCATCTCATCCATGGCCGTTCTTCCGAACCGCTTCCTCGTCAAGCTTGACGCTGCCAACGACTACTTCAAGACCTACCAGCACCCGCTCGGCGTGCTTCGCCTCACCGTCGAATCCGGCGCAAACTTTGGCGAGGAAAAGGAAGGCAAGCACTTCTTCAAGCGCCTCATTCATGACGTCCCGGACTGCTTCGTCAAGCTCAACCTCTCTGCCGAGCCCGAGTGGCGCACTGCCACCGTCAAAAACAACCGCCACCCTGAGTGGAACGAGACCCACGACGTGCTGGTTACCGACCACGAGCAGCTCCTCGAGGCCGACATCAAAGACGACGACACCGCCTCCGACGACGACATCGGTCTGGGAACCATCTCGGTCAAGCAGCTCCTCCTGGCAGGCGGCCGCCACGATCTCCCCCTTGCTCACAAGGGTCAGCCTACGGACGGGAAGATCACCCTTCACGGGGAGTTCCACAACTTCGTCCCCGACGCAACCAGCTTCACCTCGGGAGAGGCCTCAGGCGACAAGATCCTCGGCCTGGTGAGCGTGCTCATTGCATCGGTGCGCAACCTCAACGGCCGCCGACAGGATCTCAAGCCCAGCGTGCGCGTGTACTGGGGCGAGGGGGTGTGGCGGACGGCGATCAAGACAGACTCTCCTGGATTTGACATTGAGAACCCGGGCTTCGATCAGGCGTTCAAGATCCCGATCTTGGCGGGCATGTTCCCGGGCCCGCCGGTCAAGATTGTGCTGATGGATGGGGAGGATGAGAAGGGCGAGGCGGAGGTCTCGCTGGAGGAGGTGCTTGGTGCGCAGGACTTGGCGCTGCAGAGGGACTTTGATGTTGGGAATGGCGTTATTGTCAAGGCTGCTATTTGGCTAAGGGGGACGAAGATTGCTGAGTAGGTTGGGATATTTCAATCGGTTGCGGGCAGTGTTTAATTGACTTGATTCCTTGCGGGGAATGATTGGCAGCCAAATCTCAGGTAGGTCCCCCGACCCTAGCAGGTATCTAGGCCTCAACGATTCAATAGCCGCCGATGCATACTCCCCGAGACAACATTCCACACATATTGTCCGCCGCCCAGAGCCATAGAAAACCCTGCGGTCTGGTTACCTGTCCCGTCTGCCAGCCGAAGAACATGTCTGCCGTTCGTAAATGGCCCCTGAGACGCGCTGACGTTTTCATAAAAGTCAAAACCACCCTTGACAACGACAAGATGATGGCCGGTAGCAACCACTACATCACGACTCCTCCCCCCTCCGGGCGAAGCACCCCGGGAAATACCGTCCTGCGGCGTCATCGCGCTCGTCGCCAGCGTACATTTTAATCTCCCTCCTGTCCCCGCCGTCTGCCACTCGCTCAGCACGAAGAAGTGGCGGCGAGCATGCACAATCGGAGCCGGAGAGGTGGTGGATCCTATTGAGAACGTGCTCTGACGAGACGGCGGCAATGGCCTGGACGAGGAGGTACGCGGAGACCCCAGAGGCTGAAAGCCCCCCACTATCGCCCGACTAGGACTGGGCAGAATGGAGGGTTGAGGGGAAACTGGCGCCATAAGTACGGACTGAAGCTCTGTGGTACAGACCCAAAGATTGGCGTCTAGGAAAACGAGGGTTGACGGGCTTACCATGCCCAGCACCTCCAGCACAGCGGGGCCGATTGCCTCGAGATTTGGCTCGGCAGCGGGTCGCGCAACTAGCTCTCCCGAAGACGGGTTGAACTCGGTGGCCAGCCACAAGTAGAGGCGAGGTGAGGCCGACGCTGATGGCCGGATGAGTTCGGTAACAAACGCCGGCCCTACGTGATAAGACACCGTTGCCGTTGTCCAGTTAATGCCAGACTCGGGGTCCCCGGTGGACTGGGATACCAAGTCGTCTCGCGCTGACAGTCTCTCCAGTCGAATGCCTTTGGGCGAGGTTTGTTCAGTAAAGTCTGACCATGCGTATATGCGGACAATGTCACCAGTGACCAGGACGAACCAGTCGTCGGCAGCAGGGTGTCGAAATGCGGAGTGAGGGTGCGCGGTGGCCAGCAGTGCTCCTGAATCTACTCTCCCTGACGATACGGACGACACCGAAGCAGTTGATGCGGAGGGCTGCGGAGGCACTGCTTGAGCTGCGAGGCCGCCAGTAGCGCTTGAGAGTTCAGGGTGAGGTCTATCGACAAGAACCTTTCCAGAAGGTATCTCCCACAGCTCATCTACGTAGCGCCCGCATACAAGAAGGCGGTCCACGCTCGTGTTGACGAGCATGCGCGCCACTGCCGTCCCAAATCGCCGATCAACGATGAAACGGGCCCTTTGCGGCTTCGGCATTTCCGAGACCTTGGACGCGGGGACGCTCAGCTCTGCTACCAAGATGCGGCCAGAGTCGTCCGCCGAAATGACAATGTTCCTTGCTTCCCCGAGGGTGATGTTAACAACGGAGGCGCCGCGGGCGTGCTGGTAGAGAACAGCAACCAACGATGCATCGATGGTAGAAAATAGCGCGACTTCCCCGCTGCTGTTTCCAGCGACGACGTATCTGCCGTCCATTGTAGCCCGCAGTGGGCTCGTGATAGCCGGATCGCCCAGGCAGTGGACCACACCTGTAGACTTTGGCGGCAAGAGGGATGATGCGTCGCCCTCCGCGCTATCAACTACAGAGCTCTCTACATCACCGGCGCTCTTCCGCACCAGAGCAGCCGGCGCCCATACGCGCCCTTGCTGGCCGCGCACGTCAAGGAACCGAAGTCCGTCGGCACTAAACGTGATGCTGCGAATCGTCAGGTCGAGGGGGTGGTTGGTTCGATAGATCGGCACCAGGGTAATCAGGCCGTTATTTTCCCTCTCGAAGTCAAATATCTCGATGAGCCCCTGGCTGCTACCAGTCACGAGGCTGCGCCCGTTGGAAGAGCAGGCAAGACTGTGGGCATACCCGTCAGGCTTCAAACTCTGCAGCTCCATTTCCAAATAGTCGAAGACGCAGAGACTACCATCTTGATACGAAACGACGAGGGCAGGAATGTCCGGGTTGGGGTTGAAGACCATGGCGTCGATACCGTTGTTCTCAATGCCTGGCTCACATATCCCCATGATTCGTAGATCGAGCGCATTCCAGACCAGGACTGGATGAGCGCGGTAGCCGACGGCCATTAACATAGGGACATCGTCATTGGATGTCGTCAGGAAAGCAACGCGACTCGGTGGTTGTGATGGGATCATATCCTGCAGGGCAAAAGGCTCGGCATACCCGTCGTCCTCGATGTCATCAGTTCCCCTCCACGGAAGCGAATCTTGTTCTTCTGTAGCAAGGTTCCTACGCGCCAGATGGTTAGCACTTTGAGGAGAGATTCACAGGAATTAGAGGTTAATTTATACCATTGCGTTGTCTCGCTAGATTGTGAAGCGCAGAGAAGTTCATCTCTACCCAAAAATGACACCGCCAAGGGTGCCGACCTCAATAGGAAGGAGTGTGTCATGACACCCGATCTTGGGTCCCAGATGGACAGACGTTTCGCACCGCAGGAGGCAAGGTGTAAATCATCACGGCTGAACTGGAGGATCTTGACGCGCTCTGGATGCGCCATCCGTCGCAGACGTTGAAACGACCCGGAGTCATAGAGTGAGATCATGCCAGTCGTCAGACCGATGGCAAAGAAGCGTTCGCCATGGCAGATAGTCGTGGTTTGGCCCTTATGGAAATCCAGCCGTATCAGGCAGTCGTCCCAGGTACCAGGTGGAAGGCCCCTGACCACCAACGCGGCTGATGTTGGCAGCGGCCGTTTTGCGTCTTTGCCAAAGGTTCGCGCAATTATCGAGTCGGATGGGCACATGGCTGGTATTAAGCAATGAATCGAAGAGGGGCACGCTAAAAGTTGGGTGCAAAATTTGGCGGCGACGCGTATGAGATCCGTGACCCACTGGTCGACAAGCTGGACGGTTGGGTGGGTTGGTGGCACGTACTTCATCCTCCGGGTCAGGTACTCGCGCATGTTCATGGCCGCGCGGGTTATGTCGGTTAGGTCACCAGTCTTGGCGATGTGCTCGATCCATAATAGAATCGTGTTCGCCTTGAGAAAGTTGGCCAAGTCTTCTGCCTGGGCGTCGTCCTCGGATGTAGATCGGTACAGATGATCGGAGAAGAAGCCGGACGCGTAGTTGAGAAGGCTAAAATCGGCCGACGGTGCGGCAGATGCTGGTTTGGCGAAACCCCTGAGGCGCCCGCCGCCTTGCTGCGTCTTCCCTTGCTGGGACTTGAGCCCTTCGTTGCAGAGATAGCGCAGGAGAAGCGAGCCGATTCTCGTATGCCCTTCTTTTTTTGAGACAAATGGGGTTCGCTCAGGTTCGTCATAGAGAGTGCCCCTTGACTCGCCGCCGGCAATAAGAAATTCCCGCGCGGTCTCGTGTATCATATGCACCTTGTCGTCCTTGTCGATGAAGACCAACTGCCCGCAGACATCGGGTACGGCCCGGCCGGCGTTCTGTAGCGTCTGGTTGACGTCAAGCTTGACTGCGCTGCGCAGCTCCTGTGTCGATAGCGGGCGGGATGCCAGGGCAACCCAGGTCAATATAGACCTGGCGAGTGGCAGCTTTTGCGTGTCGGCCTCGATAGTGTGCAGCATCCGGGAGTACAGGTCGTGCAGATCGGCGGGGACCTCCTGCAGGGCAGCATCCATAGCTTCGTCGGTCCACGTGTTCTCAAACTCCTGCAGCACAAGCCGAGCCCAGAGGAACGAGCCAGAGGACTTCGCGAGAATCTTTTCGCACATCTCCTCGCGGTCCTCGGGGGCTTCTGGTCGGCCGAGCTCCTCCAGGCGTGTGGACAAGAAAAGCCTCATATCCTCGATAGTATCCGTATCCGACAACACTTGCAAGCTGTACCGGCTAGGCCCAAGACCGACCACACCTCGTTCGATCTCCTGCAGGGCGCGGCTTGTGGCAAAAAATCGGAGCTGCTCGGGGACTGCGGCGAGGAATTTCTTGGTGAAGAGGCTGTTGAAGTTTGCGCATTCGTCAACGCCATCCACAACCCAGTTGTGCTGAGAGATGGAAGGAAGCTTAAAGATGCTACCAGCGAAAAGGCGGCGCCAGATGCTGGCATCGTCTGTCATATCGTACACGAGATCGTCCTGGGCGAGTTGGAGAAGCGTTTCCCGCACAAGGACATCCTGTGAAGCCATTTGCAAAGCGAGAGACTTGAAGCAATCTCGTAGCGTTGACTTTCCCACCTCGCCGTGTTTGCATATGAAGTAGCTGCAGTATGTCTGCGGCTGTTCTTTGAGCCGTTCAATGACATGGCTGGCAAGGACGGACTTTCCGGCAGCCGGCCTCCCAACGAGCCAGAGAATTCCCGGGCCCGCGCCGTCTTTCCAGGAGGAGAAGAAGTCCTTTTCCATGAACCAATGACAAGAACCAGGCTGTTTGAGGATATGAAGCGTGGTAAGGTCGTCTTCCTCGTACGAATCGCGAATGCCTAGAAACGAGCGTAAACGCGAGGTAGCTTCGGCGGGGGACATGGAGTCAGAAATAAGTCGAGGTACTGGCTTGGCATGCTTGTCCGTTTCGTTAGATTCACTAGCTCCGGGCTCAGAGGTCAGCACGGAAGGGGTCGTCTTGATCATGTCGATGGCTGTGACGAGGGCATTCCGCAGCATTTTGTAATTCGGGTCCAAACGCGTCTCAAACTTGCAAACATGCCGATGATCAGCGTTCATTGCAGCTACCTCCTCGTTAGGGTATCCCAGAGTCGCCGAGTGCTTCTCTACGATAATGTGGTCCGTGACGCCGGCAGCACGAACGGGCAGCGTCTCGAAGAACGACCACAGACGCAGGGAGGGCGCGTAGTGGCGGAAGGTGTCGTTGATGGAGCTTAACGCCCTCGAATTGGGTACCAGGTCCGTTACATATGCTTTCCGCCCCCATGCGACCGTCAACATGTTTGAGAGCATGCCCGCCATGTCCGAGCCGCGGTGCGGCGTACCGAGGAAGAAGATGGAGTGGAAACGTGCCGCGATGTCTGCCGCTGCTGGATCCTGGCGGGCGAGGATATAGGCCATCTTGGCTACGCACCCACCCATGCTATGACAAACAAGGACGATGCGCGTGGCCGTTCGACGGATGCCCGGGTCGTTCCGTAGCTCGCCGAGCAACGACTGGGCAAAGTCGTGGATGCTGAGGGCGCTCTCGCGCCGCTCGCCCCAATCGGCCTTGTAGCCAAAGGTGTGGATGCGCACATCGGCGAAATCATCATCGTTCGGGAGCCAGGCGAGCGGCCAGTAGTGCGAAATGTCGGGCGAAAAGGACCATGTCTTGCGACTGCCTCCACCGAGACCGTGGATGAAGACAAGGTCCGTGGTCGGGACCGTTGGCAGCAAGGGTTCGTGAAGGGTCGTGAAGCCAAGCGAACCTCTCACGCTATCGGCGACTTCCAGCGAGGAGAGCGAGAGCGAGCTATCGGTTTCGGTTCGGGCGATTCCCGCCCGCAAGGACTTGTCGGTTCCGCCGTGAGAGAATAGCCCGCCGAACGGTGTTTTGCGTTGCTACAGCGGAGAGGGGCAATCATTGTCAGCGTAGGGACGACAGGACGCGGATGCAGAACGCGGGCTGGCGCCAGATCCTGTGCTGGGCGCGGCCACTTATCACAGATAGGGGAAACGCAGTTCTCAAACGCTTACCAGGCTCATGAGTGTGGTCCCTTCATCTGTCCAAGGACAGCTTGCCGGAATTCCAGCAAGTCTTCCCCTCCGATTGACGACTGATGCGCTACGAGTAGATTAGGTCGGCTGTGAAGAGGGAGGATTGCATCTCGGACGGAGCCTTGCTTGCCCAGGCCTCTTGCGCGGGCCAACGATTCCCATCCGCAAGCAGGGGGTGTCGCCCTTCCGTATTCATACTAGGCTTGCCGCTAACCTGAGACAAGGGTATTGTCAACCACGCCGCCATTCGCCAAAAATAGTATGCACGAAATAACGTGGAATCGCAACGAAAGGTACGCTCAATCGTGCAGTGCGTGAAACTCTGGTTGCTAAAAGGGCTCCCAGCGCCTAAAAAGAACTAGGTCACGCTCGATCGCGCTTGGTATGCCGGGTAGGTTGTTTATCCCAGATTCCGACCTCAATCCAGTATTGAAATAACTGTAACGCTAGTAATTCGACGCGCTTCCTCGCACAGAATGCCCGAGATGGCCAGACGCAGCCAGTAAAAATTACTGAAATGGCGTTGCCAACACTTGTCTGAATCTCGGAAAAGGTCGAGTGGATGGCTTTGTTGACAAAACGGGAGAAACAGCAGTTCCGAATCACCGATCATTTCTTCCACAGTCATTCCTGCCCACTGTATCCCTCCTTGAACTTCTCGTTCAGCCGTTGGATCTCGTCGATAGCCCTGTAATGGGGTCATTCTTGTTAATTGCAGCAATGATTTTCGTGAAGGGTGGCTGACTTGCATTCGAAGAAACGATTCCTGGTTGGGGAACAATGTCGCTGCGTGCAGATTGAACCTCCTAACACAAATCGTTCGTCAGGAAGAGGGCTGGAATGATTTAGGTTGAAATCTTACAGCGCATAGAGAGCATTTCTATCTTCATAGTCCTTATCTGGCTGGGACTTCGGGATGTGCGAGTGGTACGTCTGAAAGTACAGACTTGTGAACTTGTTCCGCTCCGGTCGCCAGTTGCCGAGCTCGTCTGGAGTTTTGTCATTGTCAACCACCACCTCCACTCGGATGGGGAAAGGGGTGGGTACCTACACTCGTTGTGAGCCCAGAAGCTGGAGGGGTCATAGACGATGCCCTCATCGGTGTCCTCGTCAATGATGCCGGCATTACCGCACCACAGATCGCCATGCACCAGAGATGGGGTGATCTTTCTTCCACCAGTTTCCAAAGGGCGTAGGAGTCTGGGGATGACCTTATCAAACAGCGTAGGCGACAACAACTCCAGCTCAGGGCTCGGCCCGGCTCTTTCCTCCCGCACCTTCAAGACGTGCCGCAGGCCATTATTAAAGAACTTCTCCCAGCTTTCAGACCAGGTGTTGTCTTGGGGCAGATTACCATTGTATGTGGTGCAATGAAAGCCGAATTTGCCCTCGGGCGAAGTACTGCTTGAGTGCAGCCGAGCGAGTTTTTCGCAGAAGGAAGCCGGGCTGGGGACACCTTCGGCGAAGTCGTAAAACTTGCAGATGTAGAAGTGTGCATCGGACACCAGCTCAAAACTTCCCCATGCGATAGGCTTGGGACAAAAGTCCGGGGTGAGCTCGTAGATTGCCGACGTTGCCGCAAATTCGCCCTTCAGCGCCTCACGCCCGTGGTGGCCGACAGAAACCTGGAGTCTGCAGTGAGTGACAAAAAAACATCAATCGCCCACATGAAGTGCATGAACTTGAATAAACCTTCATAAAGTAGCCCTCCTCGCTGCCGTCGGTATGGCGGACATCGATGCGAATGGCCTTGGCCCAAGCCGACTCGCCATGGTAAGACACATTGAGGACCTCTGCCACGTTGGGGAGCACTATTAAAATGGACACTGTTGTTAACAGTGCGGGGTTAAACGCAAAACCCGTATGGCTTACCAGCGAGGACACTGGGATCGAGCTGATGTTCACTCTGTGGGCTAGTGTAAGCCAGGCCGGGTTCCATCTTGGGGATTGGAGGCAGTTAGGGAGGTGGAATCTGAGGCCCAGGGTTATTGGCAATGGGAGGTCTTATTCCACGGCGTTGCCTCGCGAAGGATTCTTTTCTCGGCCATGAGTAGAGCGCCCAAGCTTTTGAGGGGAAGTTCTTCACGTCCTGCCTGTATCTCCAACCAATGGCTGAATGATGTCCTGTGACGCTGCAGGAGGCCGCTTCCGTCTTCGGTGGTGCGGGGTTTGGTTCCAAGTCAGGCTCGTCGGGTAGTCAGTGCCACCTTCCGCCCAGATCCCACGCTCTGCACTCATCTCCTCGCCGACCAAAGACGCTAGGATGGACTTGCCTACATCGTTCACTCTCAACAACGGCACCAGAGTGCCTGCCGTCGGCCTGGGGACCTTTCAGGGCGACAGCGGAAACTCACTTGTTAAGAGCGCCGTCATAACAGCTTTGAAGCTCGGTTATCGGCACATCGACGGCGCCAATGCCTATGGAAACGAGAAAGAGATAGGCGAAGCGATCAAGGAGAGTGGTATCTCTAGGGATGAGATCTATGTGACCTCTAAGCTGTAAGCGCTACCTACCTAGATACTTAGCAGGGGAGGCCCGTTTCCTGACGATGGCGGCATTCAGATCGCAAACCTGGCACGAGCCCGCTGATGTCGAAAAAGCCCTGGACCGGTCCCTCAAAGACCTCCAGTTGGACTATGGTATGGCAATTCCCGCAACATAACCACAGACAAGAAACTAACCAAGGTTCAGTCGACCTGTATTTGATGCACTGTAAGATACCTCGCGATGCCTCCGGGTTTGTTTCCCGGGCCATAACATAGTGTTGACTACCGAGCAAAAGTCCCACATGCGTACAAGGCGGACGAAAATAACAAAACAGTCCGCCACCCTAGCGGAAATGGAAAGGTAGGGAGCGACCAGCCGGTAACCATGTACACGCTCTAATCATCACTTTTCATCATAGCCACTCATCGACTACGATCTCTCTAGACGATATCCAGAGACATGGCAGGCGATGGAGAAGCTCGTGGACTCGGGGAAGGCTCGGTCTATCGGCAAGTTGTTGCGCTGTTTCTTGACCTCATGTCGCAAGTAATAGCTGACAAGAACCTAGGTCTCTCCAACTTTAACATGCTCAAGACCAAGAGAGTCCTCCAGGTCGCCAGGATAATTCCTGCCGTGAACCAGGTCGAAATCCACCCGTAGGCGGCTTTCTGGGCCCTTGGTTTCTGAAAGGCTTCTGACATCTTGGCGATAGGTATCTGCCGCAGCAAGAGTTGCTTCAACTGTCTTTGAAGCATAACATCCTTCTCATGGCACATCAGCCCTTGGGCGGGCGGCCGGTACCGGTAGTTCGAGGACATCCGGATGAGCCATTCCCAACCGAGGACCCCGAGGTATGACCCCTTATTCGCCCACAGACCATTTCCTGCAACGCAACATCTGACGACTTCAACAGATTATTGACATTGGCGAGAAATGCGGCATGACACCGGCCCAGGTATGCCTCTCCTGGGCAGTGCAAAAGGGGGTCCCAGTTGTTCCCAAGTCAGTGCAGGAGAAACATATGGCCCAAAACCTTCACATCAGGAGGTTGCCCGACGATTTGTTCAACATTGTCGACAACATATCCTCGAAACGTGGCCCCATTCGGTTCCTTGACCCCGGCCGTCATCTGGGCTTCGACATCTTTGATGAAGAACACGACCAGCCTACTGCGAACTCGGCGCCGTGGGATTGATGGGAAAGCTCCGCTCAGACTTGGACGTGATAAGCATTTAACGTGGTGAGACAAGGAGGCGAATGAACAGCAGAGAGAGCAACAGCTTTCTACGTACTACGCTTGACTTCAATGGGGGGTTTACTACCGAGAAAAGATTGCTAGATAGGAAATTACAGGCATTGTATTGAATGACTCGGTTGGTTGTAGAATCTACTTCTCCGCGGGCCCGAAGTTGTGCAGTACCTGAGATATCCGACAACGTGCCCGGGATGGTAGAGCCTGGCCCTTGTTCCTTCCCACCTTGACAACTTCTTCGACCTCCCAGCAGAAACCCGGAACTTGATCTACGAGTTTGCGATTTCCAAGAAGGCCGTGTGGGTTCGGCGAGGCTTGAGTCCCCGCAAGGGGCTCGCGCAGGGCTCGCTGACTTCAGCGACTTTTACCAGTTCCCGTATCGCCAAGACCTGGCCATCATACGAGCCAGCAGGGCCTTCCGACAGGAGGCGCTCCCGTTTGCCTACCGCCAGACTTCCTTCTTCCTCGCCGGACTCGAAACCGCCACCTTTTTGCTCTCCATCGGCAATGTGGGACGACATAATGTGGTTTGTGTGATTGCTGGGCCGCCGTATCCCTTTCCTCCTGGCAGTAACTTTGACGCTGAAGAGAATGCCGAAGCTAACAAAGTGCGCGGCGATCTGATACGGCTGTGTCCTCGGCTGGACTCTCGGCGTCTGGCTTTAATGTTAGCAGAGACATGGTGGATTCATCATGGCTCAGTCGATCGTGGCATCCCTCGCGGCATTCCTCATCCATACATATAGGATAAGCTGTCCTTTCTTACGTTGGGAGATGGAGCGGTTGTATCTCTGGCTTGAGAGAGACAGCGAAATCTCACGGCAACCGAGTAGAATGCCCAGCAGGCTCGTGGAAGAAGCCGGGAGTTTCTGTGGACAAAGGGGGATAAGGGGGTTACCTGGTATTAGCAGGGAGATTCGACGAGTACCTTGACACGTCTATTAGAGACGAAGCAGCTTCCACACCGCGTGCCGTCTTACCGACGGCGTTGGCAATGCAGTTGTTTCATCAGCCACCTAGGTAGATGAGACAAAGTGAAACAATGGGACTGCTCGTACATGCAACATACCTCGAAATTTGTGTCTAATAAATAAATAGGAATCGCTCACGGTTGATCAAGTAGATCATTTCTCAGCCAGAGCTCCCTTTTCTTCCTCTTCTGGAATCAGCCACCTCACCGGAACTAACCACTCCTCATCTCCTATCGTCGCTTCCGCGAGGCCACGCTTGAAAGTCTCGTGGTAATCAGCTGATATCATATGATCGAGAAGACCAACATGGACGCCTCAACCCAGCCAACTACCCCCACCGGGACCAGTCCATTCTTCAACGTCGTTCCCAGGGACGACGAAGTTGCACCCGCTCCTGAACACATCATCCCTGAGCCCGAGAGCGGCAGCGAACTAGGAACTGAGTCTGAGCACGACTCTGACTCCGATTCCGACATTTCCATAGTCGAGTATCCCCCCTCGCCCATCCCCTTCTCCTGCGAAGGCCCCGGATGCCCCTCCCAATTCCCTACCGCGTACTCCCTCCCCCTCCACATCTACCAGCACCACCAAACCAACCGCCGGCTCTTCTACAAGCTCGCGCCCGCCCTCCGCGTATCCTGCACTCACTGCTTCGAAGTCTTCACTACGGCCTCCGCTCTACACTCGCACCCCCACATCGAGGACAACCTCCCCCTCCTCAACCTTCTCAACCTCCTCATCTTCCGCGACCGCATCATCCGCAAAGGCCGGCCCCAAATCCGGCTCGCCGAGAGAGAATTGCACGGCCCTAAGCCCACTGCGCCGCGTGCGGCGAGACCCTCGGCGTCGACGACACAAACATGAGGATACATTTCTGTTCGTACCACTTCCTCGCCCACAACGACTCCCCCGACCCCAGCTCCTGGGGGCCAGCCTTCGACACGTACTGCGTGAGCTCGACGCACCTCGACGGCGCCGACCTGCACATCAGCGACGCCACTCCCGTGTGGGTGACGGAGCGCGGCACCGGCGCTCGCTACACCATCCCGTTCATCCCGGCCTTGAGCCTCGCGATCCTCGGCCTCGAGCGCGACGCTCTCGACCGGGAGGTTCGCGCGGGCCGCAAGCCTTACACGTATCGCCTCGAAGACCCGGAGAATCCGGACGGGCAGCTGCTACGGTACTAGTCGCGGCCGGAGGAGAAGTGGGCTGAGATGCAGCACCGTGACGCGTACAGGACGTGGCTTAGTGCGCACAGTAAGCCGGATTGCAAGGGCCGGAAGGTGAAGGGCGGCAGGAGGGGGTGTGGCGGCCATGATATGGAGGGATATCTGCTTGCGCATCCGCAGCTAAGGGATGGGTTTTGGTGTGAGGGGCAAGGGAGGTGGTTCACTTCGAAGGCGATGAGCAATAAAATGAGGGAGGAGACGAAGAGGCAGAAGAATCAGAATGCTGCTGCTGCCCGTGCTCGGAAGAGGATGGCCTCGGCTGCGCCGGAGGATAGCTTGGGTAGTGATGATAATGATTGGCTGAGTAGCTCAAGCAGCTCGTCCTCGTCGGGAGCTTCGTCGGTGGCGTCGAGTGATGATGATACTGATGATACTCCTACTTCCGACTCGAGGATTTTCAGCTTCTCCGGCGGCGCCCAGGTGTCGCCAACTCCCGCTCCGTCAAAGCGCAGGCGAGATCCCACTGGTGGATCTCCTGCCAAGCGTGTTAGGTTTGAATGAGCCCGGCCAGTATCTCTGGTAAGTATCTAAGGTGAGGAGATGTACCTGTTGTGTCGGCCGAGGGGCTGGCTGAATTTCGTTTTCGGTCGCTTCTTTCCTTGCATCTCCGTTAAAAAATTTGGGGGACTTTGAGGCAAGATTCTGGTAAGTTGGTGTTGCCGTATCCCCCGTATTGAACCATCACAAGGGTAAGTTCTTTCCCCCTATCTGCCTGGTAAGTACATCTCCTTGCATTGCACAGTTGTCGCATTCACGGTTCGCCAGCGCGTTTCTCGGTTTCTTGACTCATTCTTATCATATCGAGCTGTAGATAACCCCAAACCCAATTCAACGAATACCTTATGTTCCGTTTGCTCTCCTTCCTCCGCTCTTGCTCCTTGCCACGTGAAGCTTGAGCGCCTTCTTCGTATCCGTCAAACTCCTCTTGTTCTTCTGCCTGGCCTTGCTGATCGTCATGAGGAAGTTCTTCTTCCGCGCCTTCTCCTTGTTCGTCGTGCTCTTGCCCTCGGCCTCCTTCTTCGATTTCCTGATGGCCTGTGTCGACTTGTGTTCCTCGCGCAGCGGCTTGCCGTCCTTAGCCAGCGCCAAGCGCTCCTCCTTGGTCGACTTCTTGCCCAGGTTGGCCGGCAATTCGATATCGTCCGCCGTGACACCCTCATCAATGTGCCTGGCGATAAGTTCCTTCTTGCGCTTCGACGTCTTGCCCAGCATCTTGTCCACGTTCGCCTCTCTCCGGAGTTCTTGCAGCTTCTGCAAGTCTGCCGGTGTGAGAATTGTTGTGGTGGCAAGAACTGAGATGCGATTGTCCTCTGCCTCGGCATCCTCCTTCTCTCCATCCACAAGCTTGGGCGCCTCCTTATCGGTTTTCAGGCGCTTGGTAGCAGGTTCGTCATCCTCTCCGTCAGAGACGTTGATCCAGCCAGTGTCGGACATGTCACTATCGGTAGAGGCAACCTCCCACTGATCGGAGTGAAAGGCGTCATCATCCTCGTCCTCGCCGTCGGCCTTGGGTTCTCCATTCTCGTCCAGCCGCTCCGCCTTTCTCTTCTCCTTCTGCTCCTCCTTGTACTGCTCGAGCAGTTCGATACCCTCAATACCACCAACCTCCTCTTCGCCGAACTTCCATTGCTTGAGACCGCCCGACTTGAGGCCCATGGTAGCCTCCTTGCCGCGGTACTTCTTCTGTAACAGCTCTGGGTAGACCTCCCTGTAGAGAGACTGAAGACCCTTCGCCGCCATGACCACGCCCTTGTCCTTACTCCTCTGGTACAGGACCAAATCCTGCAAGAGTGTCTCGTTCATGCAAAGGGGTTGACGGATGGCCACCTCTCGGATGGCGTTGATGCCGGCGGCTGCGACTTCTGAGGCTGCTGCCTCAGACACAAACTCGTTGGCGATCTTGGCAATCAGCGGCTCAATTGCATCCGGCGGGACAAGGTTATGCGTGGCCTGTGCCAGGGAGGCAAGGAAAGATGTGACGGAGGGTTGCTTTGGCGTCAGGTACCGGGCGAACCAGGAGTAGAGCGAGATGATTGTAAGCTTGTGCAAGCCCACAAGACGGGTGACGAGCTGGAGGACAAGAAGCTTGTTTTCGAGGGTGAACCTGTTCTTCGTGTTTAATAGGTGCTTCTGGAAGAGCTTCTCGGCGAAGCCTTGCGGGTCGTGGATAAGATGGAGCGCGGAGAAGTTCAGCGGATGGGGCGCGTTTTTCTTGCGTTCCTGTCTGTCCAGTTGTTAGCGGCCACCGGCATCTGCGAAAAATGTCGAACCTACCTCTTGACTTTGTCGTGGGCCTTGTCAAGCGCCTTGAGTCTCTTTTTGGACTTCTTGTTGATACCGGACTGATGCTTAATCTTCTTCATATCGATCTCGTCCTCACTAGATTCATCCTCCATCTCTTCCCGTGCCTTGTCTCCTCCGAGGAAGAAACGGACACCTCCCACGACGACCTTCTCGTTGTCGCTCAGGCAGGCCTCCTTCATCACGTCGCAAGGCTTGGCGTCGATCCAAATCTGGCGGCGCCACAGCTCGCGCGTGATGCGGGTTGCCCACATTCCCTTGGTCGAGGTGCGGTCAGACGTGACAAGGTTGTGTAAGACAGTCTGGATTGTGCGGTTGAGGCGGTGGTTGGTCGTCTTGGAGTTGGACTCCCTCAGGTCGCTGATGATCTTGGTGTAGAGGAGGTTGCGCAGGCTCTTGCTGGGCGTCGAGATCAGGATTGGGAACAGTGTCGTGAGCAAGCTCGTCGAGTCGATCACATCCTTCCTCCTGAGTAGCGTCAGACTGCCGACAATCTTCTCTCTCAGCTCCCGGTCGAGAGTCGCATGGTGGCGGTTCAAGAGCTCCTTGAGGTGGTCGGGGTACGAGGCGGTGAGGTCGGGGTAGAGGTCGGCGACATGGGCGACCAAGTCGACCAGGTCGTGGAACTTCTTCACATCCTCGTTGGAAGCGGTCGTAGGCGCCGAGACGAAGATTTGCCGCTGCGCATCGTAGGCGAGCCACTGGTCGTAGAATTCCTGTGCGTAGGATCTGCGATGCAAAATCAGCAATTGAGCGACCGCGGGGTCTTCGAATTGGAGGATTGCTCACTTAGGGTCCCTTCGGATCTTGTACTGCAGGTTGACCAAGTCGGCCTCGACCTTTTCGAGCGCGGCGACCTTTCGTTTGACCATCTTGCCTGGCCTGTTGGGATTGTGTCTTGGGAGCTGTCGCAACGCTCCCGAGATTTTTTCTCCCCTTCACGCAAGCTGGCTTATCGGGCTTATCGGAACTTTTTGGTGGGGCCAAATGTTTTCTTGGCGCGGGGCGCAGGAGGTTGGTGGGCTTGGCATTTCATGGGGTTAGGGTTCCGCGATGGGAGGCTCCCAAGCCACCTCGTAGACGACCAGCGAGCGAGCCCAAGCCATTTCGGCCCCTAGTCCCGGGGGGGAGGGGGCACTATATGGGGAAGTCCTGTGGTGTACAATTTCAACAGCTCAGTGGTGTAGCGGTAACACGTTCAGACTGCCCCGTTATGCCTCGCTCCTGCTTCTCCCAAAGTATTCTTATTCCATTTCTGGAAAGTGCGGAGGGGGGCATAACGACAGATGGAAGCCCCCAGTTCAAATCTGGGCTGAGTTGTTTTCTTCTTCTTTTTGCATGTTTCTTCACTTATTTCATCTTTTCCCCTTCGCTCCCATCTGGACGGCCGACAAGAGGAAGGCCGTGCAGCAAGGTTTGGCCTCTCTCAAAACTCAAAACAATTTCCGACCGCCGAGCCCTGCATCAAGATCGGTGTCATTGTGCAGGAATTTGCTAACACCAAATGAATCCGATTCCAACTGGCGCGAGCTACCGCCAAGCCACCCGGATTCCTAACAGGGGTTGTGTTTTTCCCCCTGGATTTGGCACAACAAACTTCAAACTCGCATCTACCTCGCAGCATGACCTACATAGCATGCAGGTGCCCTTCAAGAAGCATATGGAGCTGTGTCGGCGTGGCGGCTGCACCGCGTTTGTCGACAATGTCCGACCATGTCGTCAGTATCTCGCCTCTTTGAAAGCGGTCAATATAAGGCACCGAGCCCATCGGTGGGAGAACTTCTGTAGCATGTAATCGCCAGTTCATCCCAAGATCCTCAACCCTCTCGTCTCGGCATAAAACGCTCCGCCCCAACACACAAAAAAAAAGAAAAGACTAGAAGCCGCGCCCAACCCCAAGTCCTCGATAGGAGTCACCTCCAAGCCCACCACCACAATGCGTCATTCATCCTTCCTCCTCGCCGCCCTCGCAGCAACCACCTCCGCCATCCCCACCACTCCAAACTCAACAACATCCGCATTCAGCCTCCCGCGCACCTGCGGCGGCATGATCTACGCCCAAATCCGCAACAACCCCGCCCAACCACTCCCTTGGTCCCTGACCGTCGACAGCAGCGCTCCGTCCTCGGTAGAAATCGGCTTCACCGTCCCCTCGGACGCCGTCGGCCCCTGCTCGCTGATGCTCTCCCTCCCGGCCGCAGCGCAGGTGCAAGGCGGCGCGCAGGTGGATGTCACGGCGCTGGATGGGCCGGCGGCGGGGGCGCTAGTGGGGACGACGCAGTTTGTGAGTGGGGAGTCGACGACTATCAATAGCTTTGCTTGTAGGCCGCAGATGTGTTATTCATTGGGGATTTCGGGGGGGAATCAGGGGATTGTGGAGTTTTTGGAGGGGGCCGGGAGTGGAGTGGGGGTGGTGATGACTTATGATTGCTGAGGGAGTGGTTGTTGATGGTACTGGTGGTATCTTGGGAGGAGTTTGGTTGGGTTGAGTTGCGATGTTGGAGGCGGGCATTCTCGCCAGACCATTTCAATGTGAAGATCAAACCATATTTATTCAGCTCGGAACCCCAGAGAGCCCGGTATCAGTCTTCATGATCCTCTCCAAGCCCTCTCTCCTTCTTTTGAACCACGAGTCATCTGGATATTGAACCGGCTCAACTCGTGATGTGCCTACCGCGCCGATTGTAATCTCGTTCTTTTATCGGCATCCTTGTATTCATCATCACCTGAAATTACTGCGGTTAGCTTTGGTCTTGTCATGTACAATCTGGATCAATCTTCCAGGGAAACCTGGACTTACCTCCTGCTCACTGTCGCTCAAGTCTAGTACTTTCGGGCTGTATGTCGCCAGGCCCATACAACCCAGGTATCGATTGCGCCAAGCTCCAGATTGGCCAGAAAGTTTGCTGCTCGCCTGGTGCAGTCCCCCCGCCTGATCCCCTGGTGCCCGTACCCGATCCGTATTGCACCAACTGGAAAACGGTCCAGGCCGATCAGTCGTGCGCCTACATCGCGGACAAGAGATGCACCATTTCGCTCTCGACATTCACATCCCGCAACCGCCACCTAGACTGCGGCAGACATTCTGCTGCAACGAAGGCCGCGTCCCGCCGGAGAATGAGTGCTCAAACGCGAAAACGGTTGTCAAGGGCGACAACTGCCTCCAAATCGCCGACAAGCGCTGCACCGTCTCGATTGCCAAGTTTGTCGAATACAATCCGCAGCTCGATTGCAACAGCCTCTGGACCGGGTCCCAGATCGGGCTCCAGATCGGGGAGCCGTTTTGCTGCAACTCCGGCAGGGTGCCTCCCCCAGGACCTGCACCCAACGCTGATGGGATCTGCAAAACAGGGACTGTAGCCGCCAAGGATGGCTGCGACACGCTGGCCTCTAAATGCGGTATTACTGGCGACTACATCACCCAGTTCGACCCCAAGTCCGGCTTTTGCTCGTCCCTGAAGCCCGGATAGGTCTTCTGCTGCGGGCGCGGCAACCTGCCCGACCTGCGCCCGAAGAAGAATGCCGATGGCAGTTGCTTTGATTACACCGTCCAGCCCGACGATTCTTGCGATGCGGTCGCCGTGCGCCACCAACTCACCGAGGCCGACTTCTCCAAGTTCAACCAGAAAACTTGGGGCTGGAAGGGGTGCAATGCCACCGATTTCTGGCCTGGCGTCAAGATCTGCCTGAGCGAAGGAACCGCTCCGATGCCCGCACCTGTTCCCGTAGGTCTCCCTCTGTCCCTCCCTGCCTCACTATCGTTGGAGAAACGTAGGAGCTGACCGTTTCCGATGTAGAATGCCGTCTGCGGTCCTACAGTCCCGGCACCCAACGTCTAGCTAACCAGTCGATTGCGCTGGCAAGCCTCAACCCCTGCCCCCTTAACATTTGCTGCAACCATTGGGGCCAGTGCGGCCTGGCCAAAGACTTCTGCGAGGTGACAAAGTCAAAAACAGGAGCGCCAGGCACCACCATGTGCATCTCCAACTGCGGCAACGACATTATCATGAGCCAGCCGGCCCCCAGCCAGATGCGTATCGCCTACTTTGGCACATGGAACCGCAACCGGCCGTGCCTCAAAATGAACGTTGACTTTATCGACACGTCAAAGTACACACATATCCACTTTGCTTTTGCGGAGCTTACTTCCACCTTCGAGGTTGTCGTCTCGCATGTGCAGGATGAGTGGGACCGCTTCCTCGCTATGAAGGGCGTGAAGAAGATCATCTCATTTGGCGGCTGGGACTTTGGCGTTTTCGACCCTACATACAAGATTCTCCGCGACGCTGTCAAGCCACAAAATCGTGAGACCTTTCGCAGGAATGTCGTCGCCTTTGTTAACCCGCATAACCTCGATGGAGTCGACTTGGACTGGGAGTATCCTGGGGCCACTGACATGCCAATCATCCCGGCCGGTAATCCATTGGAAGCCCTAGACTACTCGATTTGGCTCAAGAGCGTTCGAGACACCCTCAACTCTTCCAAGTCGGTGTCATTTGCCGCCCCAGCGTCCTACTGGTACCTCAAAACCTTCCCAATCTCGACTATGGCCAACTACATCGACTACGTCGTGTATATGACCTATGATCTTCACGGTATGTCTACTATCCCTTAGGTTCACGGAGAAACCCAGGCTAAAATCATGATAGGTCAGTGGGACGCGGGTAACAAGTGGTCCATGGAAGGCTGCGAGGCCCGCAATTGCTTGCGGTCGCATGTCAACATCACACAAACGCTAGGCGCGCTGAGTATGATCACTAAGGCCGGCATGCCATCTAATAAGGTCGTTGTGGGTGTTACCAGTTACGGACGGTCATTTCGTATAGCACAAGCGAATTGCATCGATCCCACTTGCACCTTCACGGGCACCCGCAATGAATCCCACGCCGCTCCCGGAATCTGCACCGGCACGAAGGGATATATTGCAAACGCCGAGATTGATAAAATTATCCAGGAGAACCCTACGGCGACGACGTGGACGAAAGACTTGACTGACTACCTCGTCTACAACGACCACGAGTGGGTGGCGTATATGTCAGATGAGAGAGACCAAGGCGCTTTGCGAGATCATCTATGAACTCTATCGCATGCGTGGCAGTACTGACTGGGCTGTCGACCTGCAATCCTTCGAGCACGATCTCGTGTACGGTGCCGATCCTGCCGAGTATGAGGTCGATCCTTCTCACATCAGAGCAGCTTGCCCGGATCGAACATTCAAGACCCTGGACGAGCTCGAGAACGCAAAGGTCCCCAGTCACTGCGTCGATAGTTACGCACTTGAATTTTTGGCCCACATGCTTTAGGGTGCGTTGGCCGAATATGACACTATCATGAAAACCGACTACGACAAAAAGTTTGGGTACTTTGCCAAGGCTGTCAAGGAAAGCTGGACAGCCAAGTTGATGGAGTTCTACTACGACAAGGCTGTGAACAATAATGACTGGTACAACTGTTATCAGGTTGGAAACAACAACAAGCTTACTTGTCCACCCAAAGGTACCACGGGCAGCTCAGTGAAGATGGTTGTCAAGGACGAAAAGACTTTGGCGGATTACCTGATGTCCAAGTTCCAGATCTCGTACGATGACACCGAGGCAGGCGAAATTCCACGCAATCTCGCGGGCTGCCTCCCCGTCTACACAGGGAACCCTCTCAACAATGGCTGCGCCCTTCCTCACCCCGAAGGGTCCACCGTATCCGGCCTTCGAGTGATTCGAAAGGATCTCAAGATTGAGAATCACAAGGAGGAAGTGGGAAAATCAATTGAGAACCTGCGCAAGCTTCCCGACCATCTCCGTGGGATTGCCGAGTGGGCTCGTCTGGATCTCCTGGATCCCGACACAGACCCATCGTCTTCGACACGGCCGGCCCGGGTATCTTCACGGTCCTGGAGTCAGTCGACGCCATGAAGAAGGCGTATGACATTGGCGAGGATGTCGAGGAGGCGGAAAGGAAGCGGAAGCGTGAGAACATCATCATGTGGGTCTTGTCTGCCGTCCTCTTCATCCTCCCCGGAGCAGGCCAGGCGCTCAGTGCGTTCACACGCGTTGCCATGATCGGTCGCATAGCCACCATCACAACCTACGCAGGCAGCACTGCGATGAGCGGCTATGACGTTGCCAACGACCCGCAGTTCCCGGTCATGGTCTGCTTTTTCCTCCTTGTTGATCTCATCCCAGGTGTCGGCACGATTACCAAGGGGACGTGGCGCGATGGTGCGATTTAGCGAGGGAAGATTACACCACGGGATCTTGAGAAGATGGGGCCTATTATTAAGGATGGGTTGACGAAATTGGATAAGATCCGAAACGTGTGTCGCAGGTGATGATGTACTGGTAGGAAGGCTTGTATCTTGTACATAGAATTGAGATTTGGTCCCTTTGTTGTTTGTTTGGGTCTTGTTTCGGCTCTACAAGTCGCTTATCATAGCCTCATCTCTAATCAATACCTGAGTCCTCACTTTGATACTCCCGCGGGCAGGAATACTGCAATCCAGCTGCGTCATTTGCACCCGGCCAGGCAAAGGCTGCATCAAGCTTCTCTGCCAGCCTGAGCCCAGGCCCGAACCCCCCAGCCGCCGTTGGGAGGAAGTTCTCTTACGCGGTCCCAATAAGTTTGCATCCGGCACGCACTGCTGCAATGAGAGTGGCGGGCAGCGCAGAAAGCACGGGTCCGGGTGCACCAAGGAGTTCTGCACCACGGGACCTATAGGTTCATATCGAACTCAAGAAACATAACGCAAACACCACCAGCAAACTCTTAAAATTTTCTTTATCCTGGCTGGGTCTTTGTCAAAGCCGTACCCTCATACCGCAACTGTTTGCCCCACGTCATCCATGCAATTCACGAGGCCTGCTGACCGACCGACAGCGGCGGATGAAAGGTCCTGTTGACTGTCCCTCTCTAAAGAGAATACCTAAGGTAACAATGAAATTGTTCTAACAAAGGCAATGTCGCTATCTTTTACCATCTGATACAAACTCACACGCTTACAGTTTCTCTTCTCAATATTCTCTCAAACCATTGTTATCACCTGTCACTTCACTTTGCTCATCATGACTATTCTAGTTATTTTCTCAATTTTCGGCCCCATTCTAACAGGACCCTGTGCAGCTACGGCTTCTTCAACCAAGGATGCTGCTCACTTAACGTCCTAGCACTCGACGCGCAAGTCACCAGTCCAGTCGCATCCCCAGCCCTCCGCAGTTGACTTACCTTACTCCTACTCCTCCTCCACAGCCCCAGGTACAACCTCAAACAAAACCTCAAGCTCCGCCTGCGCAGCCCTAGCCGCAGCAAGCGCCTCCTTGACACCCGGCAGCAGAACCTCCTCATCCTCGTCAGAGTCAAAGTCAGAGCCTCCATCATACCCGTCTTCGCCACCAGTCACACAAGGCGCCATCACCGCCGCATACTCGCACGGGAAAGGCCGTCCGTAGACGCAGAGGATGTCACCATCCTCCTCTTCCTCATCCCCGTCGACGATTGGGAGCGTGAACTCAATGGCACCGCTGTCATACAGTAGTCATCGGCATTGACATCGTACTCGTCATCTGAGTCGGAGTCGGAGTCGGAGGGGGAGGGGCAGACCTCGCTGTAATCGAGGGCTTCAGAGGCTGAGGCTCCGACTAAGGCCAAGGGGGAGGTGATCCCTGAGTGAGGGAGGGCTCCGCACATGACGAGGTTGCACTCGTGGTCTGGGCCGGCCAGTGCGAGTGAGGGGGTTGAGGAGTGAGAATGCATGGTGTCTTGGGGAGGGGTTGTGTGCTAGGAAGGGCTGAGTCTTGTGAGCGGTAGGCCAGTTTGAAGGGTTACTTGAACTTGAAGCGTGGGCTCAAGACTCAGGGGCTCGGAATGGACTGGTGAGTGAGAGTGGGATTGGTTTTGGTCGGGGTTTGGACTAGTTTAAATAAGACTATTGTCGCCGTTGGTGGCCTGTCGTGCCATGAAGCAACAATGCTGTTGTTTCTCGTCTCTTGTTTGGAGTCGAGTTTCTTTGAGCGGGTCTTTAATGCTCTGACCGTAGAATACCTATCCAGCAGCTTTGTCTTTGGATTAAAGTCGGCCCGGTACAACTACATTGTGGGAGTAGGTGCCTACCCGGCGTACAAAACAAAGGGGGAGAGTTGATTTGAAAGTGTGCTTCATGATACCAACTGCCCTCAAAGAAAGTTCTCCAAGGAGCAAAGCTAGTCTGCCGCCATAGTTACATCTAGGCTTGGGCCGCAACCGGGTATCTCCACACCATGACGATAACAATGGCTGCATACCAGTCTAAAGAGATTAGAACAAAGGAATAACTGGATTTGTCTCGGATCGTTTTATTCGGTTCAAAGAGAGTTTCCTTCAATGTTCCTAACTCAAGCGCTCCTTGCTATGCACTACGGACCAAGCAACCATGTGTCTCAATCCTCACTATCCACAGAGGCAAGAGGACTCCTTGTCGCCCTCTATCTCAAGGAAAGTCCCAAATAAATGCTACTTCGGTACACAATGGGAGTTAATGAGAACCCCTACCGTGGTGACCAAGCACTCGGCCCATTCATGAATCTGAATACCATAGATAAGTGACGTATCTCGGTGATGATTCGTCCGTAGTCGACCATGGCCATTCAGTATCTATCCCCCCAGCCGACTCCGATACAAGTGGAAATGTTCCAAAATGTTGGCCAAGCGGACCAGCGAGAATTGTCTCACTGTCCAGCACGGAGTAACACTCAATATTCGGGCAAGAACACTCCCTGGATCTAATTTCAGGCGTCGAACTCCCCGGTGTGAAAACAGGCGACATGGAGTTCTCAGGACTTGAAGAAATGCCGCGAAGGGTCGGGAGCAAGTCCCTGGAGCCTGGCGATAACTTGTCGCCCTCATGCATATACTGCATGAAGGTCGTGACCACATCCTCAACAAATCGAATGGAGTCTCCACGGGAGAGGCCTTGGTTGTCAACCCGCCCCAGAACGTGGGATCCCATCTCCTGACGCATAGACGCACTGAACGCTTGTAGGATTTCCACAGCTTGTGACTCCGGATAGGGTGATTTGGGGGGTACTGCATCGGGAAACAGGATACCATAGACCCTGAACCATTTTTCCTCGTCGTTGAGCTTCCGGCCGTTCGCACCCTTGCGTTCCTTCGCATCCAGGACCTTGTTCTTGGTTTCCGATGTCATCTTCCCGCCCAACGAGAAGGTGCGAAATTTGCAGGCGCTGACTTGGCTCAGGTGCCTGTTCAGCTCGGATGCTGAGTCACTGCCTGGGAATTCCTGGCCACAACGCGGGCAGTACGTGGCGGCAGAATGAGCCCGGACCAAATGTTGCTTGAGGTAGCTAAACTTGCCCAGTTTGAGTCCAAGACATTCCTGGTGTTTCCAGATATTGTGCTTTGCGTATGGGCAGGCGAGGAGTCCTTGTGTCGGAGCGTCAAGGCTGCGCTTCTTCCCCAGAACATTTGGCGGTGAACTGTCGTAATACTCATCGTCCTCGTCCTCGTCTCCATCATCCTATTCGATTCTTTCTTCCCGAGAGCGCTTTCGCTTTCTGGATAACAACGCGCCACAGGTTTCGCGCTCCGATGGAGTCTCGTGAAATGTGGAGCTTCGGTCGCTCGCTGGCGCAGCTGGTTGGTGCATGGCATCACAGTGCTGTCGGATTGGCCTCGGTCGGCACTCGTCGCGGTCCATGATGTACCTGAGGGCCGATTTGGCGGACAAATAGTGAGGAGAATCAAGATCTCTGAGTGTGAAATATATACAAGTAGCTCGCGTCGCAATCTTGGGGTGACGTTAGGGCAGATGGGGGGTGTGACGTGGGGAAATCGGCGGATGCGGCTCAGGTCACATTTGTCGGTTTGGCCAATGGAATCAAGGATGTTGCGAAGCGCGCGTTCAGGCACAAAAGTGCTGGAACAGAACCCCCGCTAAGCACCCTGCTACCCAGACGCTATTCCGAATCGGTAAATCTCTCTGCCGACACATCCCCTGACAGCCTGCTTATTCGGGTCTTGATTGGCTCATTGGCAGCCCTGCCCGCACCTGCCCACGGGTCCGTCATCTTGGCAATACCAGATTAGGTCGGACCGTGTGGTTCATGCCAACAAACTTCGAGCATCCAGCTCTACGTCTTCGAGAACTGCACGCACGCAGGCCCGATGGAACACAACACGAGCTGATGACTGTGGCGGTCAGGCCTAGTGATCTTTGCGACAGCAAGATGTTAAATTCATCGCAGTCGCCGACTGGGCTGGCGCATTACTCTTTTCTTTCCTCTACCATCATTCCCTCCGCAACAGGCCCGTGACTGCCAGCCGTCAACCCCCATCGAGCCGTTTTGGTGTTAGCCAGCGCGTTTTGTCATCCGCCAATACCATCCACTCTGTCGCCAAGACCATTCTCTGCGTCGCCTATCGCCCGCCTGTCTTGGGCCTTGGCCTCATCCTCGACAGTTGACGCTATGACCACCTGCACCGCGCCGACCCTCGTGATGGTGGAGAGCCATGATTCTCCCCAGGGACAGCTCCCTGTTTCCCCCGGGCCTCCCTTTGGCACCCCTTTGAGCGATGGTGCCTCCGATACCGAAACTACTGCCTCCAGCGACAATAGGACTGGGACATCATCGTTGACGGGGTCCATGATGGAGGGATTGCCCGATGTCTCCCCCAAGACCTATGCCGATGGTCATGCATCCGTGCCGGGCGAATCGATGATGCTGCGGACGTCTCGTCTTCGTAGCGTTGGAGCCGCCGACCCCTTCGCACTTCGGCTCCACTTGAAGGAGGAGGAAGAAGGGAAGTACTTCGTCGCTCGTCTCATGCCCAATTCGAGGGGCTCCATTACCATCAAGATTGACGCCCCCAGCTTCAACAAGATGGGTCGCCAACAAGATGCAGAGTACACCAGCCGCTGCCTGGTCAAGTGTGTCGACATACTCAACTCCGCCGACATTGGCATTCAATTTGAGTGCGTGGCGCCCGACCAGCCGGCCAACTTCACCGTCTCCTTCCAGTCTTTTGCTACAGGCGAGGGGCCTGACAACATGAGAACTCTGGCACGATCTTTCTTCCCTGGCGACGGGAAGTCGGTGATTTTCGTCTACAGATTTGCATTCGAGGGTCAGCACCGCGACCGCCTCGCCCACACCCTCTGCCACGAGCTCGCCCACACTCTCGGGATGCGGCACTCGAACGCCGGCAAGGACGAGCGGTATTTGCCATCTGTTAGCTTCCCAGACGACTCGAAAAATGAGCCGTCTATCATGTACTACTACAACGGCGTTGATGACCTGGAACTCACTCAGTTGGACGTGGTGGAGCTCAAGGCCTTTTATGCCTTGGAGGAAGGGGAGTACATTGATGGCTTCCCGGTCAGGGACTTTCCTCCCAGCCCGCCAACCTAGGAGTGTGGTTGGGTTGTTGGATGCCTTACGCTGAGGCTATCAGTGGGAGAGAGAGGCTGGACAGGGCCTACTACCGGGGCGGAAAATATTAGAGGAGTGGCTGAAATCTTAGGTTGCGGAGCTTGGATAAAGGTGCTCTGTAAAATACACTTAGACCATGTGCATGGACAGGCAGTACTTAGACTCCCCCAATACTACATATCGACCGTATCTTTTTTTGGTGCAAATGTGACCTTTCTTCAAAGCATCTCTTCTTCACACCGTTGCCCTGGCCGAAGGTCGTCCCAACACTCTAGTCACATACCATCCCATACATCCACAATGTTGCTTATTTCAGTGCTTCGTAGCTTACCAGATGACAAGACAAAGAAACTCTAGGAATGAAGAGAAACACGTTCCCGCCATCCATTGCCCGCGATGTTTCGATGATTGCGACCGCATTCAACCCCCTCAATTGACTGAACCGCAAAAAACGCTCACACAACGCAATCTTCGTAAACAAGGCTAATCCTTCTATTTCCGTAATACTCTTATAAACGACTACTATCTACTATGCTGACTAAGCCCCTTCCTCGGCCTCCGATCGGCCTACAATTGCCTCTGCAATTGCCTCCGTTGCTTGCGACCGTGTGACTCGAGTGCTGTTGTGCGTGATTCGTGCCATTGCTACGCAGTAGTTTTCGTGACTTCCGTAGTTCCTACTGAAATCTTTATCGCTATCGCAATTATGATCGTTATCGGGGTCTTTATTTGCTGAGTCGCTGAAGCCACCCTGATTGTTGAATTCGGCATCTGAGAGGGTTATTTCTATGAAGAATTAGTAGGGCAATTGATTGTGACCGTTTTTGGATTACTGCAGCGATTTTTTGTTGCATGGTTGCACCGCTCAAAGTGGTGGTTGATGACGGTGATGTTGGTGATGGTGGCATTTGCGCGGGGTGGATGGATTCCGTGGGGGCGTGCATTCTGGCAGCTGCCCGAGGTGCCCGGACATTTGGAGAACTGGGGCTATCCGAGGGTTAGGGCTATGTATGGGCGTTTGGTGGGGACAGTACACAGGGACATTACAGTACATGGATATGTTCTCAAAAGACAAGTTAGATACGTAGCTTCGACTGCTTCAAAATTAAAACTCACTACTTGCTTTCAATGATACAATAAACGCCAAGAAAAGATCACAACCCGCCAGCGAACGCCAAAGACACCAGTCCCTCGATAATTGGATGAGCTCAGTCTGTGTGCTAACCAAGGCACCCTCCAATCTCACAGATATAATCACCAACATCATCTTACAACATCAAGTCTGTCTCCAAGCCATACGCTTGCCCCTGTCCCTGCCTAGAAGCCGAGTCCCTGTGCCCACCATACTGGCCCTGGCCCGTATAATCAGGCTCGTCCCAGTCCGTTGCCGAATCACGGTGCCCTCCCATCGAGTCGCGGTGGTCGTAGTACCGTGGCTGTTGCGGCTCCACGTAGGGCCTGTCTCCGGGCACGTTCATTGGCGACCTGCCACGGGGTGTGCTGCTAGAAACCTGCACTATCCTCTCGCTGTCGTTATAGTTGCCGCCCCGAGAGGCGTGGCCAGGAGCTAAATGGTAACTATTGTTGTACTGGGGACCGGGAGAGCTGCCGTACAAGGGGTTCGGACTCCGTGGCTGTGGCGGGTAGTTGCCCCCATTGTTTGGATCTAGACTCTCACGGCTGGAATTGTGGCGCGGCGGCGCTGGGCGAGCGCCACTCTGGGGAACAGGGGAGCGCCAGGGAGTATGATCGGGCGGCGAGGATGCAGAGAGGTTGCTGCTACTGCGTGGCCGAATTCGGGTCGAGGAGGTACTTGCACGCAGCCTGCCGGGGCCGCTATTGTTAGTGGCGTTCTCCGTAGGGCCTGTTGTTCCTGTTTGGCGTGGGATGGGATTTGAGACACCAAGGTCTTTGACGCCAACATTCTCGTCGGCGCCACCGGCGGCTTGAGCATCGCGGAGGGATTTCTCGCGGTATTGTGTTTGCCAGTGCTTGGTGAGTCCGTCCGTGTACCGATCATTGCGGGTTTCAGATTGGAGGGCGAGTTCCGAGTCGGTGGCATCACGGACCGTGTTACGATAGTTCTCAAAGGATGTCGTGATGGCGTGCATGGTCTTGAAATGGTTGACACTCAACATTGGCGCTTCCACCTCTGCCGCTTTGCCCGTCCCCTCTTCTCCTCGATATTCATAGTAGGCAAGACTGAGTGCCACTTGAAAAGCGTTTCTGATCTGACGGCCGTTCCAGCGCGCAGTGCCCTTTATGAAGTGATACTCGGCAAAATTGAGGAGGTCAACCTCGTCAATGCGTAGGGCCGGCCTTCCCTCGGCCTTTGACATTTCTTCCTCGATCTGGTGCACACGTTGAATGTTGAGCTTCCAAATGTCTAAGCTCTGCTCCAGCGACAACTCAGGGTAGTAGATCTTATAATGGATACGAGACTTAAAAGCCTCGTCCAAGACCCCGGCCCGGTTTGTCGTCAGAAACAGGATGCCGTCGTAGTAGTCGAGTACGCGAAGAAAGACGGAGACCAGAGCATTCTTGGTTGTTGCCGTGTCAGCCTTCGATCGTTGAGAGAAGAAAGTGTCGACTTCATCAAGCAGAAGAATGCAGTTCCAAATACTGGCAAGCCGAAAGATCTCCCGCAGCGACGTCTCAAGCTTCTCTGGCGTCATTCCAAGGTCACCAACGGTGATACTGAACAGTGGCTTTCCGTTCGCCTCCGCAATGGCTTCCGCCGTTGCCGTCTTCCCGACACCGGGAACTCCATGTAGCAAGATGAAGAGGCCAGTGCCTTTGCCTCGAATTAGGTCCAGCGACACCCAGGAGTTTTCCATATTACGCTCGGCGGCCTTCTTGATCAAGTGGCCTTGAATGGAACCTTGGATGGCTTGCTTGATGGCTGGGGGGATCTTCAGCGAGTCGAGCGCGAGTCCCGTCTTGGGCGACTGGCGGAGCTTAGCGACTGAAAGCTGGCTAAACTTCCTTTCCTGGAAAACGTAGGCGAACACGCGACCAGTAAGTAACGCCACACAGTCATTATTAAGATGCTCTTCCTTGGTCGGCCGCGCCCGCCTGGCATTGTCGGTGACGTGCTTCAAAAACGGGTCTTCTTTGATGAATTTGTTGTACTGCCTGGAAGCAACACCGCTCTTTACCGGGAGCAGCTCCGTTGTCTCCCCGAGAAGCCGAGTACGGTTAACACTAGACCACCAACGAATGCGGAAGTCGTCCGGAAGAGTTAGGCCCTCATCGGTCTCAGGCCGGAGGATTATCCGTGGCGGCCGCCACGTTGGGCAAGCTTGGAAAGCTTCACCGAAGTCAACCATAACTTCACTGTTGATATGCTCGGGCTGACTTTGTTGCACGCCGTTGACGTCCTTGGTCGGGTCGCCACTCGGATCGTGAGTTAACGTCCAGCCGTTGTATGAACAATGCTTCGATTTGATGAAGTCGATGAGTGATTTACCCGTTGCCTCAGCATGGCGGAGGCGAGACTGATAGTCCTGGCAAAACCGCATCGGATAGATGGGCAAGGCGTTGACGGGCATTTCACCAGAATACTGTTCGATTTCAAAGACTTTCGTAACGACACAAAACTCGTCTCCGGTGTAGTCGATGTAAAAGCATTCCAAGGTGAAGGCGTTGTCATCATTCCCAACAGCTGAGTCTCTGATCTCGGTGTCATCCGTGTTTGACACTGCGACCTTTTCCGGCACCGAGATGATCTTGTGTGTTTTCCAAATGTGCTTTCCAGTACGGAAGTCGCGCCGGTCTGGGAGCTCGCCTTCGACCTGCCTGTACACGTGCTCCCCGGTCCTGAACAGGAACCACAGGTCAGAGAAACGGACCTTGGCGTTGGAGCTAACGTCCAGCTTCTCGAATCGGCGGTAGTCCGGTATAATCTTGTTGTCAATGTACTTGACATATGCGCGGAGACATTTTAGTGCCTCTGGACAGTTGGCGACCTTCTCGTAATCATCTTCGTCGTCATAGTCATCTGTGGTTCCACCCTCTTCTTCAGTAGAATTCTCATCGTCATCCCCCAGGTGCTTGCCATTCTCTGCAGCCTTGGCCTCGGCTGCGGCTGCTAGATAAGTGTGCTCCCCATCCGAGTCGGGCAGATCGTCTCCCCACTTGTCCTCCAACTCTTTCAGGGCTTCCTTCACCCGCTGGTGGTGGAATATGAGTGAGTTGAAGGGTCGATAGTAGGTGCGCGGTCTGTCGCTCCACGTCTCTCGATTCACCTTGGCCAAGATCCGGAGTAGGGCCGGCGACTGGATGCGAATACGTCTTGGCCACGTCCCGCCCTCTTGGGCCTGCGAAATGAGGTCGTTTGTGGCGTTGTTTATCTTGACCACGCTAGCAAGCGACTTGTCATTGCCGCCGACAATCTTTACCGACGGCGCTGGCGCTTGCTGCTCGAACAATCTGTCCCTGAGCCTGTACTCCTCTTGCATCTCCTGGTGCATCAGGAGCCCGGACATGAAAACGTCGACGGCGTAACGCCCCTCCTTCATCTTGAAGCGGTTCTTGAACTCGACGAAGTTGCATTCTCGGACCAAAGGGATGGTGTTGCTGGCCTTGAGAAACATGTAGTTCTGGCCACCGTAATCCGTGTTCGTGTCCTCGGTAACTTCGGTGCGAGCGTCGGCGGCGCGCGTGGCAGCCGTTGCCGACATGGTCCGCCTCAGCGGGTCGAAATCGGCCAACCTTGTCTCGAGCCGTGTGATGGCCGAGCGATTGTATCTGACCTCCTCTTTCAGCTCCTTGAGCTGCTTCTCCAGCTCGGGCGCCACGCGGCCCTCGCCTGCGCTGCCATCGGGCTGCAAAGAATTCATCTTGGGGGATTATTTCTGCACTTTACTTTAGCGGTGAGCGGTAGAGGTCCAGTTGGGTGCGGTGTCTCACCTCTGTCACAGTCGCACAAGGAGATGGTGTGGGGTGGGCCGGCGAACAGGTCGAGCAGCGACAAGGAACAGCCGTTCTTTGGGTGGAAGAGGCAAGGCTCTTGACGGTTTAAGTCCAGCGAGCCCAGCCACCCCCGTTCTCTTACGATGCGGCTCGGCGAGAGAGAACGGCAGGCTCGGGACTCGGTCACCACATGGGGAAACGGCAAAATCAAGATAACGGGCATGCTTGCCTGGTGGTGGCGGTCGATTGGTGTGGGATGGATTGGGTGTTGATACGCAATGCAGTGGGGGTGTCGCACAACAGCAATGGCCTTTGCATTGAGGGGGTCGGAAGCCTCGCGGAAAGCCCTGAGAAATCGTGCTGCATTCGCCCAATGTCAGTGGTCATAACCCCGCTTCAAGCCTCACTTTTCGACCCTCGTTGACATGGAGGGTAGGAACGGAGGGGTTCCTCCCGCAGCTTCCGGTGCGGCTGTGCCGCGTCATGTAGGCAGCAGTGCGTCGATAAGAGCTAAAGCGGACGAGGCTCTCAGAGCCTGGTCGTTTTGCTGTTCCCCATCAACCTTTTGAATGAGCACAACCGCATCAAACCACCTCGGTGCTTTCCGACCAGACATGCGGCGTCGGCCGATCCGCAGCTAGTCACAGTATTGAGGCTAATCAGCCCCTATTCTCGGTCGACTGTTTCTGCCTCTCACGTGCACCGATTGATTGCTCGTAGGCTCCCACGCCAGTTCTCCATCTTCCGTCCCATGATCGCCCATCACTCCCGCCAAAATGGACTTTGACAGTGCGCGGGGCCGCAAGATAAACATGGCCGCTGGTTTCATCCACGACAGGGCCCCAGAATTTCACAGCGCTTTCGATCCCGACGGGTCGACGCTCAACATGGAGACTATGGAGTACGAACCCAATCTCAGCGAGCATATTTCCGATCTCAAAGAGACGCTGGAATGCCACCAGAAAGTGGCCAGTAAATACGTCGATTTTGTTGACGATTTACTCAAGTGCACGTGGGACGACGTCCACGAAGAACTTCAGAAGGCGAAGCGAGCCCACGTCGTCAGCGAAAGGCGAGGCAACAGAAACCCCCTCCGCGGGTTTTGGCGCACACTCGGAACTTCGGGCAGCATCTTAGCACCTGGTCTCTCAGCGATTCCTGACGAACTGTGTGTGCTGCACGGGGGGCTTGCTGTTGTATTCAGTGTATGTGGAAGATCTTCAGACCTGTCAAACGGGCACCCAGTCAGGGTACCCAGAGCCGGCGATCCGCTAACGGCCAGCCTAGCTAGCACGGCACAGTGAGCTCAACAGATTCAAGATACTCTCCGCCTTTGACAGACTTCCAAATGTCATCGAAGAAGCTCAAAACAAGTCCAAGTTATTTCCACGGGATTTGAAGAAAGCAAAAACCGTCAGCCTCCATCGGCACATATGGGCGCTGAGAATCATTCTCGTCCAGTCTCTTCCAGCTCTTATCAACATATTGATACCTAACACGTTCCGTGAGAAACACCCTTGAAACACAAGAGAGGCATTGGCTGACGTTTGCTTCGCATAGTCAATGCATGGAAAAGCCCGTTCAAGGGCTGGAAGATTGATAAAATTCTGGAGGAGGTGGCAGTGTGCACAGAGCGTGTCCGACTCTCGGCGGAGGCTTTGATGGATGATATCCACCTGGAGAATAACAGCATGACAAAAGCAATCCATCTGCAACTGAGCGAAGTAATCCAGCAGAACAGAGTACTGCAGATGTCGATCGAGGCAGCCCAGAGCAAGACGCACCTGCTTGATTTCCTCATGGATCAATTGGAGTTCAACCCGACCACTGGCGCAATTGTTGGGCGAGATCAAGCCGACAACATGACGGACCACGGTACGGCAGCCCTCGGCTACGCACCTTTGGACCTGCTTCAACTTCTCAACGTCAACCATTTGCGCGTTAGCAGCGACGCTGCACGCGTGGTTCGTGCACAGCCCACGCTACCGCAGGCTGATATCGAGCGCTGTGCCTTGGTAATGGCGGCGCCGCAAGTCAAGCAGCTCCTGAATAGTAGCTGCGGCTCGGGGACAGTCGCCATCGACGGACATTTTGACAGAACCCAAATTGACAAAATCAGCCCGCTGTCATATGTCTGTGCAGTCCTGGCACAAGCGGTCCGGAGCCAACACCAGCAGCCCAGCAGTCCGACACTGCCACTAGCAGAGAAGCGATTTCAGAGCAGCAACATCGTACTAGAGTACTACTGCGCACTTCACGCGGGAACTGTGGAGAATGACGATGACCTTGCTGGCCCCCAAGGCCTGATGCGATGCTTAACAACACAGTTGATACTCGCACTGGTGGAAAATGAAATTGTCGGGAACAACTACGCGCTGCCGCTGCCGTACCTCCGCGACGGGGAAGAGGACCGGCTAGCAGATCGCGATCTCAACTCTGTATGCCGCTTATTCACCGAACTCGCATGTCTTGTTCCCGCCGACACGCCTATCTACTGTCTCATCGACAGTTGGTCGAGCTTTGAGCGCGAGGAATTCTGGCAAGCCGAGTACGATATTGTACTTGATACTTTTCGTGACATCGCCTCCAACGTCAGCTTCAAGCTGCTGCTCACCAGCCCGACATCTTCTCGCTGGTTGAAGGACTTCATCATGCCTGGCCAGCGGGTATCACTCCGTGGCCGCGAGGGGGGCGGTACTACACGAGGCGGCTTGGGGAGGATGGCTAGAGCCGCAACGATGTCGGATGCGAACAGTGGGTTTAGGGGTGCGTACTCTTTCGATGAGTACGATGAAGAAAGGGGGGACGAGACCGGTCATGCTCGAAGGACATCGCAATGATAGTGTCCGATTTCATTCCACACTCAACTTGGCCATGGTTGCGCACAGAATGCGAGTACTGGATGACATGGCCCGAGGTTTCCATAATAGGTCAAAATGGTCGAAAGTCTGGAAGTTAGTGCAGGGTGGTGATACACAGCGCAAATTTTGAAATATCGCGATCAGCGTGTTCTTTCGGTGCAGGTCAATCAGTGGGTGTATAAGCCTGACCAATAGGTTTACCAAGCAGCTTATCCCGCGTTTGCCGGCTTAATAATCACAGCTGCTGTCGCACTCGACCAAGCCCGAAGCCCGGACAGCCAGATCGCGCCATTTCACCGCGCATATGGTAAGTAGCGCTTCACGTGCCAGTGTACCCAGGCGCAGCGGCTGCTTATAAAGGGGGCGTCAAGAGTGGGGTTCAGATACACTTCACAACGTCAATCCTTCGGAGCGCCTGGGAGCATCTTCGACTCGCACGATCAAAATCTCAACAAGACACAGTCAACATGGCAACTGTCAAGCCAGTGTTGATCTCCGGGGGCGGCATCGCCTCTCTTCTTCTCGCACAAGCGCTGCGAGTTGCCAAGATACCGTTCAAGATCTTCGAGCGGGATGCGTCATTTGTGTTCCGCGCTCAGGGCTACCGTCTCCGCCTATCGGCGGAAGGCCTTGATGCCATCGAGTCGGTCCTCGACGCTCCCACATTTGAGAAGTTTTGGGCAAAATGCGGCAAGACTGGCGGTGTTGGCTTTTCCGGATTTCACGCCGTGACAGGCGAGCAGACGGAGCATACAGTACCGGAAAGCCTGACATCGCGCGGCGGCAAGGTCATTGGCATCGCTCGCGGCGATATGCGCGCTGTTTTTGCTGACGGCTGCGAGGATAACATTGAGTGGTCGCAGAACGTCACCGGATACGAATTGACTGACGACGGGGTTCGGGCTATCTTCGCTGATGGCACCAAGTCGGTCGAGGGGTCGATGTTGGTCGGCGGCGAGGGTATCTACTCCAAGGTCGCTCGACAGCTGTCGGGCGGTAAGCTCAAGGTCTATGACACGGGTGCCAGAGGCATCCACGGGCAGGCACCCAGCACGGCATTCAAGGGTCTTGGCGAGGGTGTTTTCCGGTTGAGAGACGACACCCGACCTGACGGGGCAATCTTCATCATCACCAACATCCGGCCTGGCGAGATGGATGACCCCAACGTCAGTTTTGGCTGGACAATGGGCGGCCAGCCCGGCGTCATCCGCGCCCCAAACGACGACTACAGTATCGTTGGAAAGCAGGCAGCCGACATCGCCAAGGATCTCACCAAGGATTGGCACCCGCGCTTCAAGCCGCTGTTTGACCAAATGGATGAGACGGACGCGGCATTCTGGAAGATCACCTGCTCGTCGCCGTCGGGGGTACCGGAGTGGCCAAATGAGCCGCGGGTGACGGTTATCGGAGACGCTGTTCACTCCATGACACCGGCCGGAGGGATCGGAGCCAACACGGCGGTGAGGGACTCGGCGTTGCTGGGGAAGCTGCTGCGAGAGGCTGGCGGGTATGCGCCTGGTGTGACGGCTGCCTATGAGAAGGAGATGCGGGTGTATGGCAGCGAGGCTGTTCATCAGAGCTATTCGATGGCTGTTGGTCAGTTTGGAGTCAAGATTGATGAGGCGACGTCAAAGACTGTCTAGTCGGCGCGGGATCGAAACCGTCGGGCTTTCTGTTTGGATGACGACAACGTTGAGGCGTTCAAACCAAGAAACTGTCCTTTTTCCTCCAATAATCGGCTTCGCGGCGCTCTAGGCGCTGGGGGAGGCAGTTGTTTGTTCTAATCTTTCTTCCAGACGTAGATCAGCTAGTGTTTGCTTTCGCCTCACCATTGACAATCGCATGGAACGAGACCCCATCTTTGCATCAACCGACAGCAAGTCCCGAACTCTTTGTTGATCTTCAGAAGGGCCTCCAGCCGGACAAATGTCAGCCAAATCAAGGCAGAAGGGGGCGATGTTGGTTTGTCGAGCGGAGTAAAACTCTCTCACGTTCTCAAATCCATGATATCTCCAGATGAACCTTCTCAAGAGAGTAAATTTCCCCCAGCTCCCTAATTGAAGAGATCCACCGGCAAAGGTCACAAACGGCAGGACCGTCTCCGATCGTTACCGATGCCACGGCGCCACAAATCTAGGCAGCGTAGCATCATGACGCTCGGTGCCGAGTCAAGCGAAATCCAATGTCACCTTCTAGCACGAGGAGATTCCCGCATGTGGTTGCCGTGGCAAGTCCACGAACCGAGTCGGAGGTCCCGTGCAAGTCGCTTGCAATTGAACGGCCGAGGTGTTGGACAGGAAATGTTTGGGACAGGGCAAGTCGAGTCGGAGCAGCACATCTCAATACCTGCAAGCGAGACGCATGCTGTCGGCGGGGACGGTATAATTGAGGCGCCTCCGGCATAGGCGTGCCAGTGCGATTATACCGTGACGGCATCACAAAAATAAACTTCATACCGGACGCTGCTAAGTGTCTTCCAGTGTTCGTCCGGTATGACCCAGCAGGGCCAGTAAGACAGGCCATGCCTGCTCGCCGAGCCCAGACGCTCGCAGTGCCGCTCCTGATGCCGCAGCCGCCGTCCGTTCCGCAACATTGATTTGACCAGATCCCAGCATCACGCCCTATATTAAAACCGGCCAGTCGTCGTCGGAATGCGCTTGCTAACCTACCTGACACGAAACCCGTGGCTCGCATCCGGGGCTGGGACGCCTTCAGGCTGTGGTGCCAAGAGAAATTGAGTGAGCCGCTAATTCGAAGTGCAAATGGAAGGGCTACGCAATGCAGGCTTGGGGAGGCATTTTGCCAGGCCTGATCGCGGGGGACGCGCCAATCGCGGCGCGATCCAGGGGCTGTGGATGCCGAGTCCAGGTGCCGGGTGCGGCTCCCTGAACTGGCAGGCGCGGCCCATGCCTCCGTTTCCCCAAGCTGCGCGCCTGCTCCGCGCCCCGGGCGGCCCTGGGGTTGCAGGCCCGTTGGGGATTCATATAATTTCCCCAAAGTTAGACCAGGTTCGCAGTAGGACCGCCGCCCCACGGAATTTACCCGCATCTTAGCCGCATGTGACACCAGCCGAACACCCCCGAAAGCGGGAATCCCCACGTGCGTCGCTGCGTTCCTGCATCCACCAGACGGCGCAGGCCTCGCATCTGCGGAGGATGGGCCTGTTACTCGAGGAAAAGAAATCTCCGAGTTGATGAACCGTGGCAGTTCGTTCGGCATCCAGGTCCGCGGAGGGCGGCGGACTGGCTGGTATATAACACCAGGGGCATCGCGCCTTCCTTATGCCAAGATCCCAGCAACCGCCTCAATCCGCACCACTTGACAACATCTCGAATTACTCAGGTCGTCTCACACGGTACACTCCGCCACCATGCTTGTCACAAACCTCTTCGGCCTCGCCGCCGCGGCGACGTCGGTCATGGGCGCCTCGCTGCAGCAGGTCAAGGAATTCGGCGCCAACCCGACCAAGATCTACATGTACATCTACGTGCCCGACAAGGTCGCAGCCAAGCCCGCGGTCATTGTGGCGGTTCGTACACACCTCGCCCGGTTTTCGTGTTGGTTTTTTTTTGCTAAAACAGGTCCCAGCTCCACCCTTGCGGTGGCACGGCCCAAGGCTGGTACAGCGGCACCAAGCTGCCCTCGTACGCCGACTCGAACGGGTTCATCGTCATCTATGCCGGCACACCCAACCAGAGCAACTGCTGGGACGTCCAGAGCAAGGCCAGTCTGACGCACGGTGGCGGCGGCGACGCGGGCGGCATCGTCAGCATGGTCAACTACACGCTCGCCAAGTACAACGGCGACAAGGATAAGGTCTACGTCATGGGCTCGTCCTCGGGCGGCATGATGACCAACGTCATGGCCGGCTCGTACCCCGATGTCTTCGAGGCCGGCGCCGCCTACTCCGGCACCGCTCACGCCTGCTTCGCCGGCTCGCCCACCGCCACCCCCTTTGGCTCCAACCAGACTTGCGCCCAGGGGCTCACCCACACTCCCCAGGAGTGGGGCAACTTTGTCCGCAACTCGTTCCCCGGATACACCGGCCGCCGCCCGCGCATGCAGATCTACCACGGTCTAGCAGACTCCCTCGTCCGCCCCCAGTGCGGCTATGAGGCTCTCAAGCAGTGGAGCAACGTGCTGGACGTCCCGCTGTCCAAGAACGTCACCGGTGTTCCCTCGGCCGCGTACACCAACATGGTCTATGGCGATGGCACCAAGCTCCAGGGCTTCTTTGGCCAGGGCGTTGGACACACCGCCCCCGTTAACGAGCAGCTCATGCTTAAGTTTTTCGGCATCCTCAAGTAAATGGTTACTACTACCGCCAACGGGTTGCCGCGTATATAAAGAAGTGATGGGTCCTTTTTCTCAGATCTGAGACATTCCGATGTATATAGTTTGGATGTGAATACACTCGCATTTCTGCATACTGATTTGGTTCGGAGCGTTCCTCATCTTTGAAGTGACCTTGGCGGTTTGTTTTCAATGTTGGTGAAGCCGAGTATATGGCAGCAATTCGGAATATTGTCGGCGGGGTTAAAACTCTTGTTTTGTGCGACGAATCTGGGCACCACAAAATTTCCTTTTTTGTACCTCACCCAGGTGACGTTGCTCACCCCGGCTCAGGATTAGCTCAGGATTTGCTCAGGCTTGCGACCGAGGTCATTTGAACTGTAACTCTGATTTTCCACCACCCGGGTCCGAAGCACCCCGCCAAGAACTTGTACATGTACGTGCGCCTAATTTCCACAGCAATTGCGCAAACAGTACCACGTGTTTTCTTCATTGCACGCACATTCGCCATGGCATTCTTCTGGGATGACGATCCATTGGCAGGCCTGCCAGAAATAGCGCCGCATCCGGGACGATCTGGATCGCAGTCTTCCGCGGCTCTCTCATCGCTGCCCCCAAGCCCAATCATCCAGCAAAATGCGGTTGAAGTTGTCAGCAACGTGCTGAGCGAGTACCAGCCAATCCATGCCAGCGACGATACTGCCAAGGTGCTACGGGCATTTGTCGATCATCTGTCTGGCCAAGGTCTGTCAACGTTGCAATCCGAGATCTACGACTTCGCCAAGAATCCCCACCAACTGCGCCAACTGCGCAATTTCCTCGTCGACGCGATTCTGAAGCCTAGTATGTTTATATTATACCCTATTAGGCCATTACCGTATACTGACGCTTTACTGTAGTGGCTGCTGCTGGTGGCAAACAGCCCCCAGTTACACCTTCGCCCTACCAGTTGGCAGCGTTCGAAATCGAATTGGCCATGACACAGATTGAAGGATCGAGCCGAACAGGACAGAAGTCGCTGAAGGAAGAGTGCCTCCGCAGAGATGGAAATCGATGTGTTGTCTCAGGCGCCATCGACTCAGAGGCCTTTGCCAACATGCCTCCAAGCGAACGTAAGGGCACTAGAAAAGTCAGAACACAATGCGTGCATATTCTACCGTTTGCGCTTAGAAATTTCGAGGAGAAGAATGCCACGCAAACCAAGAACAAGGCAACAACATGGTGGGCACTTTACCACTATTTCCCAGCCCTAGAGAACAAGATTGGGCCTGATACGATTAACCAGCCGAGAAATGCCATCACACTAGCCTCGACATTTCACGAAGAGTTTGGTCAGTTTACGTTTGGATTTCAAGCTACGAACGAGGTATGTTATATTCCCGATTCACAAGATACGGCTAACATTTTTGGATAGGAGCATAAATACTGTATGGAGATCTTGGATGAGGATTCATACAATTTACAGAGATTACCGGCCTTTGCTGTCGTTGCCCAGGAAGATGCTAACGTCCAACGGCCTGACCCGGACATACTTGATGTCCATATGCGGATTGGCCGTATTCTTCAAGTAAGTGGTATTGGTTTTGCCATTTTCCAGAGCTTCGCAAGGGGCAATCATGGCGTGTATACTATTGCTTCGGATGGATCAACCGACTTAGAGCGCATCTTAAGCGACAAGATGCTAATGCACATCTAGGTAGTTGGCCAACGTTACAAGTGTCTTGTCAAGGAGCTGGAAGAGGAGACCTTGTAGAAGAGTAGTTGACAGAAGCAGAATGGAAAGGACTTGTTGACCATTTCTACCATAAGGTATTAGCGCCGAATGTAAATGCCTCTACATCACTGCCTAGTACATAGCCCGCCATAAGGACTGGTAGATCGCTGCTTGGCGACTTAGAGTTTTCTCTGTTGCACGTTTTAAGACCCTATTTTTGATTCGCTAGCAGATAATAAAGTGCAAGTCTAACCATAGTGACTGCTGCGCTTCCAACCTACCTCATCCAAGTTGGGGCCAGTGGGAAACACCTCAGGCTAGATACTCTAGACTCAAGGGAGGTTAGCCGCTACATCGTGTTAAGCCACTGTTAGAGCGGACCAAAGCATTAACCCGGTAAGACGGTTCGAGGCAACTTTGGTGTAGGAAATTGTCAATCCAATCAAAACCCTCCCTAACACGTTCGTTAAAGCGATCAAGCTCTATAAGCTTCTCGATTTTCCCTTCCTCTCGATAGACTCGCTTTGCGTCATCCAGGACGACACTCAGACTAGGCAATGAGGCAAGTAAAATGGCTGCCGTCTACCAAAACCCCTGGCTCACCTTGCCAGCTGACCGCGCGGCTGATTCCTGACACAGGCTATTCAGCCCAATGTCCAAGAGAAAATATGGTTCAATTACCATTCCAAGCTGGGACATTGTGTACTATCCCAGGACATGTACTGGTATATTCTGAGACATCCCATCACATACTAGTATACTATAGGACGTCCCATCAGTGCTAATATATCATGTACCATCCCAAAATTCGGGCTGGGGTACTGTGTACCATCCCAGGGCATGTACTGGTATATTCTGGGCCAAAATTCGGGCCCAAGACCAGCCTGCAAGCTGTGACGCCTGGCGAGTGGTCCGACGCAGCTCGGTTCTCTGGCGAACGGGCCCAGAATTAGGCTCCACCACAGTTTCACTGTGTCGCCCAAGCACTGGGCAGAAAAAGCACGGACTGGCAGTCCCAAAACCGCCCCTGCCTTTCCACGAATCATCAGTCTACAGCGGGCCCATCTTGTAAGCAGATTCGGGAGATGGTCTCGGCTGCGATGGACCATAAATTCGTTTCCTCGTCTTTTCGCGCCACCACCGCCAATACCGCGATAGTTTTGCCCTGGCAGCTAGCCCCTCATTAGTAATTACCAGCCGGAGATACCCAATTATCGGTCGGGCGGGAGCGCATTTAAGAAAGCACCAGTCTCCCACGTCGATTGGCCGAGTGTTGCCCTTGTAACGCAGGGTCGCTGCGTCAGGGGTAACGAGGATAGGGGTGCACTGCAAGATAGGGGTTCAATAGTAGGGGATGGGTAAGTGATCAATTGAAGCCTGCCTTCCGCTCTCTGGCCCGGCCAGAGAGCTCCTGTTATACTGGTAGTATTGTGGCAATGTTCGACCAGCTGAACCGGCTTCGCCAGTTCAGCCCCTATTCAGCTCCGATCAGCTCTGGTCAGCCGTCCTCTACACTCAGGGTGTTACAACAGACAAGTGATGTTGCTGTTGTTCTCGGCGACTTCATCCATACTGCATCTTTCTGTAGCATAGCATAGTGGCGCTATAGGTTTGAAAGTAGTGTGATTAGATCCTTTTAGTTTGCTTTGATTTTTATTTTTTTGGTAAGGTATGGGTTGCTCAGCTTTGACAATAGGGCTTTCAGGACGAGTTACACGCACACCCAGTATGCGTGTACGTCGTAATTGAAATTGTTGCCTGGGAGCTATCCTTATAGGTTACGCGTCATCTACTTTCCATTGATAGGAAACTTTAGCCGAGGGGGACTGAAAAGGGGCCTCTAAGGCTGTGCGGCGGCGGCGGTGTATGGGATCACCCTAGCTTAGGGAAGAATCAGAGGAAGCTCAGGACAAATCAGCCACAGCTCACCCCAGCTCAGGACGACGAACGAAAAAGGAAATTTCGTGTGCCCAGATTCGTCGCAGACAACCAGGCTGTTTTTCTATACACGGGCTCTTCACCGCGGCCATTGCTTTGATCACTCTTCTTCGTGTATCCAATCGATTGAAACCGGCAGCTCGCAGCGCGATTTGATTCTTCCCTTTCAAATTTTCTTGTTCCAGGACCTACGTACGTACTAGTAGGTACATAGTACTAGTATCCTGCTGACAGAATTATTTGCACGAGAGCAACTACCTTACCCCTCGATCATCAACTCTCATAGCGACCCGATGCTTCTTCATCCACCAGACCAACGCTCCAATTTTGCACTCACCCCTCCGACACTCATGAGACCCTGAAGCGCGAAGGGCAATAATTTCGACCCCAAATGCCTACCTCGCGTATAAGCGCGACACCAGCCGCTTGCTCTATTGGATCGTCCAAAGCTCGAATACGATCATCAAACGGGCAGAGCCACCGAGCTTGTCTGTCAACACCCCTGAGAAGGTTACCAGATCGAGCCTCATCGCCCTCTCCAACCTTATCGCGAAGCACATCGAGAAGACTCCACCCGCTGTCCTTCGTCTCTTCAGGTTCGTTGTTGATGCCAGAGCGGCTGCTCATGCAAAGTTCAAGAGGTTTGGAGCTCTTTCCGACGACCAGATGCAGCGCAGCAACGCGGCTCACAAGTCATTCATCGACACTCTGACCACGGCCTTTGAATCCCTTGGCGGGAGGTTGTGGGAAGAGTCAGAAACTGTCGGTGCCGAGAACAAACAGCCCGAGTTGTCTTCGGACGGGAAAGAGGACCTTGATCGACTGGTTCCAGCGAACAAGTTCAGTATCCTTGATCTGGAGGAGCCGAACGTGGATGGAGACGAGGGTGAGGCTTCCGCGGACTCCAATCCGCTTAACAGCCGGGGCCAGGGGATTAAGAAAGGAAAGAAGAAGTCCAAGCACGGAAAGAAAGCCAAGGGACACCGAAAAGATGCAAATGCGCCCCAATCAGCCCAGCCCGAAGTTTCCATTGAGTCGTATCAACTCGTGCTGGACGAAGATGGGATTCAAAGCGAATACTGGATGGCAGTCGTGGAACTTGCCAAGGAGTGGACGTATCTGCGTCAGCGTCTTCAAGCCGTGTGGAAACGAGTTGCACGCAATGATCTCAACAGTGCTGCCGCTGGCTGTCTCTCGCGCATGGCAATTACCATGATCCGGCGAACAGAGGCGAGCATATTCCTCAATTTTCCAGGTCACGAATCATACGAAACCGCTGCAAACACTCTCCTTCGCGGTGGCGCGGACAAGATGCAGTGCTGTATCACGACGAATTAGCTTCAATCCAACGGCCGCCGAGATCAGAGAGGCACTGATGATAAGCTCGTATGAGTATCTCCTGGAGTTTCTCGTGGACTTCCAGAAAAGTCGAAGTTGAAAACCGACCAAGCGGATGGTGTCAGAGATCAGCTGATGGAACCCACGCCTCGACCTCCAGAAAGCTACCAGCGAGGAGAGAACGAAGTGGCGGAGATCATATGCCATCAGCTTTTTGTTTGATCTTGTGAACCGGTATTCTTCCGCCGTGAGGGAGCAGATTGCCGTTGAGGGCCTTCATGGCAGGGGATTTCTTTTTTAGGCCGGCAGGGTCCAGAAGACACTGAAATCGGTGGAAGAGACGGAGTACTCACCTCGGGCGAGGTCAGGGCACAAAGAACTTTGCGCGATGATAGATCGCATCTCGAACGATTTCTCCGATTGGCTAGGGGAGTCGAAGCTGATTCACATGGCACAATCGTTCATCCCCCCTTTCCAGTTTTCGAGCACCAGCCCCAACGGCCTGTGGGAATAATCGCCTTTTTTGTGCGGAGTTGGTCTAATGGAAGCGTTGGAGATCGCGTACCTCCTCAGGATGAGGCTTTTCGAAAGCTTCCCAGAAGTCACCCTGAGCGTCCACCTTTACAATATGCTACTCAAGTAAGGCTACCTTGATAACCCCCTTGAACCATACTCGGTAAAGCCCATCAAGATTCATTTTTCAAGGATGGAAAGATTCCGGATACGGGTTTTGGCAGTTCGCTAGCTGCACAGCTTGCGCGTCGAACCCCAGCCTCCCTTCGAGTCGATATCACCAATACGACGATTGAAACAATCAGCACCACTTTGAGCAAAGGCTTAAGCATCTTCACCAAGAGCTCGGCCCTAGTTTCTTACCGAAAGGCAAATTGGGATCCGGATCGAGACCCCGACGCCGAAATCCCAGTGCCATCATATCTAATGAATATTCGGTTAGCACAGACCAAACAAGTCATGGACGAAGTTACCGGTGTCCCTCGGCTGGAGAAGACCAGCTTAGTCAAGCGTGTAAAGCAAGCGAAGTTGATGGATGATGGGGGCAAAGAACTTGAAAGTGACCCTACAGCCATAGGCGTCGGGCTTACGGAGGTGCGATCTAGCTCTGCTGTTGATTCATCTTCAGAGAACGAAGAATGGTGTGATTGGCCTGGGAGTTCCAGGACACGAACTGATTTCCCTACTTGAGGCAGATATCACGTACGATATTTGCGGAGGATGGCTGATGTCGGGGTATAACTACCTCTCACACGTTTCGTTCCTGGTACTGTTCTTCGAAGTTCTTGAGAGCAAGCTGACAGAACTTGGCAATCCGCTTTTTGGGCGGGCTTACTACAATAACTTGCCCGCGGTCGACAAGAGATGCAAGCTGGTCCAATTGGCGTTCAAGGAAGAGGACCAAGAGGGTCTGGACACCATGGCTGAGACAATGCAGAAACTGTTTGGCAAAAAGGTGTTCCTGGACTTTTTGTACTGGGACATAAAGTAAGGTATTGAGAAAGAGTCTCAGAATTCCGTGCGCAGACACAGAAATCGGGATTTGCGGAAGAGACTTTCGCGTGGTGTCGATGTTTACGTCGACCCCTGCGCCATGCAGTAGATGTGATGGGGTGTAGCGCTTTGCCAGGGCCATGCCTAGGTATATATGGATTATCAAAGGGCTGTTTTCTGATGGCCAAGGAAGTGTGTTGGGTACGCCATGGGATAACGCTGGTGTTGAGATTTGGGGGAAACTGAATGTCGGTAGAGAATCTGGGGAAATACCTTGTTCAATCAATTGCGGAATCTCCCTTGATTGTCTCGTCGCTGAGATGTCAGATGACAAAGGCAAACCTGTTAAAAGAATGTGCTGTAACTGTAGGCATAACAGAGGTTGTGCTTGTAGAGATAAGTGCGTTATATAGTTTGCCACAGTGTGCCAAGGGTACCAAACCTTATTATAAGCTTCGAAACAGGCCTTGATGTGAAAAATGATTAGCATCACCAAACACACCCGAGTCTGTCTGAGTTCACTAAATCAATACAAATTCTTCGTCCCCCCTTTCTTTATAAAACTTCATCGAGGTTCCCAGGTCTGAAGACAGAGTTAGCAGTCAGCGAAAGGAAAACTAATAGTACGCCTGGCCTGGAAGAATATACGCTCCGAGTAAAGAGGGCTAGAAAAAGGGTGAAAACTCACTGGCGTCGCCCACCAGCAAGTAGCCATCCGTCAGCTTCCGCAACACATACGGATTGTCTGCACCATACAGGCAAACGACAACATCTCCCTCCCTGGCATCCTCGGGAAACAAGCCGACGTCTCTGCCTCTGCACTGGCCCACGCGCCGGCCCACACCGTACCGGCGCATCCCCTCCTGGAACCCCGGGTCCGCGGCGCGGCTCTCGATCCACGCCTCCGGCGCCAACATCGACCGCGCATACGCGACGTCGACGTCGACCTTGGACTGAATCGTGCCGAAAGTGAACATCCACTTCGGCTGGATCAGTAGTAGGCGCGCCATACAGCCCTCCTCGGGTGTTGCAAAGTCGCCCAAGTTAGAGCCGAAGATCGGCATAGAGAATGAGCCAAACTGGCTGCCGCTCGGCTCTTGCTTCGCTGTGAGGATGGACCGGGCGAAGTCGGTCCACGCAGCCAGGACCCGGGCCAGCTCTTGGTTGGAGTGGGTGCTCTGGGCGGCCTGCGCGCTTAGTCGTGCTATGCGCCCGTATACCTGGCCTGTGACGGTCAGTACCTTGCCGCTAGCATTGAAGCGGCATCGCTCGGGCTTTTGCCGGGGGAGCGCCGTGGAGGCACTAGAAGTGCTGGTGGGGAAGGGCTGGGCCTTCCAGGGGTCGATCAGGTTGGGTGCCCAAGAGGGGAGGGAATTCACCCTGCCAACGTTCTGGGCGGCGCTAAGGATGTTGAGGTTGCCTGTCTTGGTGATTATAGCCGTGGCCGCCATCCGGTAGACGTCTTCGACGGGGAGCCGGTAGTCTACGGCAAGCTCGTAGAAGCTCGGGTCCGCCAAGCCGAGAAGACCAAACACCTTGTCGTGCGCGTCGCTAGCCTTACAGCCCCGGGAGTGGAGGAGAAGCGGATAGAGATCAATGTAACGATCGCCCACGTTCGATTCGTCCCTCAGCTTCTGGAACCCCGCCGCCCGCCTGGCCTGCTGCGCCTGGGCCAGCCTCAAGACAGGAGCCATATCCCTCCGCTTCGAATCCAGCCTTAGCAGTAGCAAACTGTCCTCCAGCAAACCCTCCGCCGTCGTCAGCTCCTCCAGTGTGCAGTCCTCGCCCCCGCACAAGAAGCTAACGCGATTCCCGAGCGCAACCTCCTGGCGCACCCACACTCGATCCCACCACTCGCGCTCAAATAACGCCGCAACACACGCCAGGTTACTCCGCCTCACGTCGTCCGGGATGTACGGATACTCAACCTCAGGGTGCGCAGGCCCGCGCTTCGGCGGACGGCCCAGCTTCCGCACGAGCGCCATGGCCGCGCCGCTACGGTCGGCCGCGCCGCCCAGCCAGACCCATACGTGTGCGGCGGACCCGTAGATGCGACGCATGAGCGCAACCTGGGCGTTGCGCTCGCGCACGTCGGCCTGGTTGATACACAGAGCGTCGATCCACCAAAAGGAGCGAAGGGCTGTGGCCTTGCTGCCCCGCAGCTGGCGTAGCGCGGCGGCGAGGTTGGCCTTCACGGGCAGGGCGGTGCCCGCGACCAGGATGCTGGTGCCGCTGAGTTCCGAGTGATTGCCCCACGCGTAAGACAGGGCGTTGTAAGAGTGGGTAGCGCGCGTGGGACCCGCGAAGTTAAACGAACTACCGGGCGATTTGCCGGAGAATGAAAAGCCGGTATTGGGACCGGTTGCGTCTTCGAGGTTGATATGCAGGATGGTGCCTGTGATTGGATCTGTGGTGTTGGGGCTTGGGTCGAGGCTGAGGAGCCGGATCTCGTTATTTGATGCATCGAGTGGGCGATATTGATAGCACGGGAATTGAGTGGACGGTTGTGCTTCGGCTATATTCTGGTCCAATGACCTTTTCTGTGGGGTTATGAACGGCGAGACATTTGAATACGGACTGTTTCGTTGGTCCACTGTATGTGGCCCAAGGTTGGCGAAAGGTGGCGTCAATCTCGAGAGCACCCTCTCGATGTGTTCAAGTCGATTCTCAAGCGCGTCCAATCGCGCCGTAACGGGCTCCATTAGCTTGGAGAAAGCCTGCGAGTCCATCGGATAAGTGCCAGCCATGCTGTTTGTTTGTGTTATGAATAATAGGCTAGCTTGTTTCCAGGACCGTTTTTGTAATGTTTGAGGATGAGATGTGTCTCGGAAAGGTGGGTGGCAGAGCTGCCCGCTTTATTATTAGTCGTTCGTTGCTACCTCCCCCCCCCCTAAAAAAAGGCGTAACTTCTCAGCCCCGCACAGACTTTTCAAACGGCTTGCTCTCTCTTATGCAGACATGCCGACGTGAGTTGACAGATAAGTCGAGGCATCTACTTTGCGCCACCCCCTCTTTTCGACGTTTTTGTAAATGCAGGGGTCGGACCCACCCCCCCTTTCAATTGACTACCTACGCGCAACGATACAATCTTCTACCTCGCTTTCTTCTGATTCTGATTCTAAAGAAGATGGACTACTAGAATTATCGAAATCAAACCTCCTTGCCTCCCTCTAAGCCCTGTGAATGGCTTCAATATCGGAAAAGATCCCATTAGGGTCTGGGGCTACCCTCCTCCTTTTCGACGGCTTTAACCGCTCCACCGTAACCTCCAGTTCTTCAATTCTTCGTTACTATATAGCCAATTGAAGGTCCTTTCAGTCAAAGGCTTTTTCAACCATCCGGAACAGTACCCTCTCAGTAAGGGTACAGTCGTTATTAGGCCGCAAATTCTCCCTTAACTCCCTAACCTTCTTAGGGGTCCGAATCACTTACCCTGTGTACCTATAGTCTTCCAACCTATCCCCCCTAGCATTCAAGGGCTTAATAAGGGTCTAGGTACCGCTTTAAGCTCTCAGGGTTACGTTATTACTAAGTAAATGCCAGCTTATAAGCGGTTTACTCATATTTACCGGCTATAAGCCTCCAGCTTTCCAACCAGACCGTATATTCCGCTCCAAGAGGCCCTTTACGCGTACCAGACAGTAACACTTAAGGAAAATAAACTTCCCTATAATAAAGGACTCCTCCACTCCTTAAGCTTACCTTACCTTAAGTAAAGAGCAATATCGTTACTTAAGGCTAGAGAACACTCCTAAATCTAAAGGCTGGAGGACGTGGGAGTAATAGGCTGGTAAGTAAAGTAATTAGACCTTATTACTGAAGTATTACCATATAAACTTAAGCGTTATGTAAGAATAGTAGCTATCTAGAATAAGTAAGCGCCGTTAATTAAGGTCGTTAAGCTTAGTATAAGGTAAGAACTTTTTAACTAACTATTTAAGGCTAATTTCGTTAGTAGTCCACCCCTTTTTACTTAAGGCGAAGTGCTAGCCTTTATAAGGCCCTAAAGCTTTTAGAAACCACTATTATTAAATGTTCTTTACCTTATAGATAACGGCTGGATCGAGGTATACCTTTATTACTAAGATATACTTTATAAAACTAATTTAGGTTCGCGAGTTTATCTTCCACTTTATAACAGAACGCCTCTCGTAGCTTCCTATAACGTATCTATTACCTCCTATACCCTCCATAAGGCTAGCTTCGTTAATATTGTACTGGTATTACGGAGGAATCTCTTTAACTAAGGGTATACAGAGAAAGTTAAACTAAGGCCGAATAGCCTCCTCTGTAGCGCATTTTATACGCGCTACGTTTATCCTCTATGGCCTCTGGGTCTTCAAAACTAGGTGGCAATTAAAGAAGTGCTTAACCTAGCACTTTCCAATCTTTTCTCCATCTCCACATTCAATGGTTATTCATTGCGCTAGCTCCCTGGGTAGGAGCCTCCCTAATAGAGGCCTGGAAAAGAACCCAATCGGCCAATTCATCCTCCTGAACCATGGAAAGCCTCTGGGCATCTTGGTAAGCAACTAAGTGCGGAAGGTGGCCGTCAAGTCGGCCACGGAGAGTGGAGGGTGGAATGCCGTACTTCTTAGCAGTACGATGGAGTCGGCTGCCACAGCGCACCTCGTCGCACACCGTGCGCATGTCAATTTCGGTCCACTTCATCACAAATCAATTGCTAATAGGTGTGAAAAAGATGGAAAGGATTGGGATTGAAATGGCGGAGAAATGCGCGTTCATATAAGGGGGGTCAAATGGCGGTGTGCATTTACAAAAACGTCGAAAAGAGGGGGTGGCGCAAAGTAGATGCCTCGACTTACATCCTATTCCAATTACCATTGACACCCAGCAAGTCAAACTTGCACCTACTAGAAATCCACACCGAAACCACCTCCATCCTCTACGCCCCTACCTACATCTTCAACGACTCCGAAACCGACTGGAACGTCAACTTCATCCTACACGGCGCGAGCCATCACCTCCGCCAAGCCGAAATCCGCTACAGCGACCGCCACTTCTTCTGGTACTACGGCCCGCGCTACGAGCGATCCGCTTTGGACCTGCCCATGATCAACGCTCTTGCCATCGCTGCCATCAACTTGGAAAGACTGGAGATCTCATTCGCTCGGGAATTTACTATTTACAGTACCCAAGACAAACCAGTCGTTCATATAAAGGAGTACTCGTGGGTTGACCCCCCGGTGGCGATCCCGCATTCTGGATCCGTAGACGGGGGTAAGCTCCCGTATCCAATTGCGGACTCGCAGATTGAAGTGATGGTTGGGTTTTTGAAGAGGCTGATGGTGGACCCGGAGGCTGCTGGAGTGGAGGAGGCGATGTGGCTTTCGGAAGACTATAAAAGGGTGGTGTGGAAGAAGTTAGTTTGTTTTGAGGATCATAAGCGGTTTTTTAGGAGGGAGTTAGTGGGGGTTTTGCAGGGGTTTAAGTCGGAGGTGTTGGGTAGCATTGATATGTGTGGGACGGTGGATGAGATGTGGATGAAGGCTGTGGCGAGGGCTACTGGGGTGACCGTGAGAGCGAGGGATGATGAGGATGATGAGTGGATTGCGGTCAAACCGGGTGATGTTGAGTAGTAGAGTAAAGCAAAATGGGGCTTGGGAGACACTGACCCCGGCGCTGAGGAATCAAGATGGGGGTTGTCGAAGGGGGAGCAGCTGCTTGAGGTCCTGACTATCTAGTAGCCGAAGCCTTCGTACCGAGCCAGTAAACACGCTCTACCAGAGCTGGTAAATGAAAGAGCGCAGATACTAGTAGTGGAGGCAGGAGCTGTGAACACGGGCAATCTCGTCCAGACGGCAAGTGCTTCTGATAAAATTTCCTTTTTTGCATCTCGCACACGTGACGTTGCCTACGCTGCCGGCTTTAGTACTAATTGGGTAGTTGCTGGTGGTTATTGCCCGCATAGCCGGCGTGAGTCACCTTGGTGTGCCCGATGCAGCAGGTGCATCAACGGCAGGCCAAGACCGAATGACGCTCTAAAACAAATTCATCATGAATCAACTGGCTTCCTAAGATCCAGTGTAGCTCCGGCACCAATGTGATTATAATAAAAAAGACAGGGTTTCTTCTATCTTTGCAAGGGATATAAATCTCACAGCCCAGGAACATGTAGGCAATCGAGGCATGGACAACTCAAAACTCCAGACACCCCCACATCCGTAGCACCAGCTCGTCCCACAATGGAGGACACCAGCAACATTGAAAATGCTGAAAAGTTCTGCTTTCCGGTCCGGTGTCTGGAAGATAGCAGGATCAAACTCGTTCCTTTCAAGGTAAATTACGCCCTTCTAAGGCCATATCCTAACAACGACTAACCCAAATGTATCAACAGACCTTAGAGCATACACAAACGGTTTTCGAACTCACGCGTGACGATCCGTTGGCGTACGCGCACCTCTCCTTCGGGCCGTACGATGCCGTCGAGGAATATGAGAAGTTGGTTAAGATGCTAGAGGAAGATGAGTTTGCGTTTGCATTCGCCATCCTGCTCTGCGACCGGGAAGAAGAAGAGATAGTAGGCACCATCGCCTATTACGACGCCAACACCGAGGACCGTTCGATTGAAATCAGCTTCGTGCAGATCTTTGCGAAACACCGTTGCCGTGGCTTCGCGATGGATGCAGGCCGTCTGCTGATGGAATATGCGCTCACCCCTGTCGTGGAGGGTGGATTGGGGCTGGCAAGAGTGGAATGGCACGCTAGCACCGCGAATCTGGGATCGATTGCTGTTGCGCGACGGCTTGGGTTTGAGGAGATTGGTGTGGTGAGGTACGAGAGGTGTCTAAAGAATGGGAAGGAAAGGGGGAAGGTTGGAAACGGGAGGTCAGAGGTGCCGCCTGGGTCTGAACCTGGGGACCTTTGGAGGGACTTGGTTATGTTTGCGGTGTATTGGGATACTTGGGGTGGGGAAAGGAGGAAAATTTCGTGACCTGAGATTACTACCAGACTGAAATTTTCCTGAGCCTATGAAATCATGCTTGCTGCCTAGCCGCTGCGGATCGAAGCACCTTCCATAGGGTTCAAAGAGATGTGTCCAGGTTGCAACTTCCTCCCTTGAATTGCCACCGCTTCCTCAAGCGCCAACAATACAGCTGCTCCGGACCCATACCCGCCTGTCCAGCACGATAGAACTACGCCCCCAATTGGGACATGCTTGGTCACAGGAAAGACTCCCTGACAATACAGCCGCACCACTTCATCATCGGCCACACCTTCATACGGCCGAGAGCCCGTGTACAACTCATATAGCACCGACCCTAACGCAAAAAGATCATCCTGCACTCCAGGCGGCGATTTCACGTCCTTTCCCGGCCGCGAGCACCGCAACTCACAACCACCAAGATGCCTCCTCTCCCCACGCAGCACTGATCCCGCAAAGTCACAAAACACCAGCTCGTCTTCGCGCGTAATCAGCACGTTGGCTGCGCTGACATCGCCGTGCACCACATCCCGCGAGTGGATATACACAATCCCCTGAATCAACTGCCGCGCCCACTTCTCCCTGTTGAGAGGTTCGCACTCGGCCAGTTGCTCATGCATCAAAACCCTCCGTAGCGTGCCGCGCGCGTGGTGCTCAAACGACAAGTGGCCTATCTCCTCCAGCGGGCCAAGAAAGCGTAGAATACGCGGATGCGTTCCTAGGGTCTCGTACACGCGTCGTTCGTGCTCGACCTCGCCGCGGGAGATGCTCCCTGCGTTGGGACACTTGGCCACTCGGTCCGGTGGGACGAGGTAGACGATGCCAGAGCAGCCGCCGCCAAGGATGGCGTAAGGGAGAAGGTCCAGCTGCTGGTTGGGATGGTGGAAGTCGTGGTGGGGCGGCTGGGGGGTGGCTAGTGAACAGAGTCCGTCGGATGGGTTTTTGGTCTGGCGGCAGGGATCGTGGCCGCCTAGGGCGGAGTTCCAGTCGGTTCGTACGCGGACCTGGAAGATGGGGATACCAGCATCGTTGTAAACGGTCTCCTCGTCGCGGACTTTGTATTGGCACATTGCGAACGGGCTGGTGGGCGGCTTGGGTAGGCTGTACTGGATGTTTACTAGTTGAGATTGGGAGAATGCGAGAGCGGACAAGGTCCTGGCGGGGTGGGGAACTGGGGCATTGGGGGTTAAATAGGGGTGGGAAGAGGTATTTCGGCGGGTAACTTGCTGTTAACAGGTTGTTGGCCAGAGCTGAAAAGCCGAGGGCTGCATGAGGCGTTAGTGGCTGCGTTCCTCTCCCAACCGGCGACCGCGAACAAAAGCACCTCCAAGATTTAGCAATTGATAGGCGCGCATCCTGTTTTTGATACGGACGCATCCCCCCCCAGGGTTAGGGTTATCTATAAGGGATATCAGGGCTCCATTCCAGAGGCGCTTATAGCTTCCACACTGCCACCATCATGAATTATCATATTTTGCAGTAATCTACAGTCATTCTTAATACTATTTAATAATCTACATGTTTTTCTCACGCGTAGAAGGCTTATAACGTAAGAACTAACCCCCCCCC
>Ga0247780_1000232_pt1 | contig 55775 bp, 63 predicted proteins | sample UWRJL079202R5_FD_179927 | JGI IMG/M metagenome (GOLD analysis project Ga0247780, IMG submission 179927) | Plant litter microbial communities from Arlington Agricultural Research Station in Wisconsin, United States - UWRJ-L079-202R-5 | ecosystem: Environmental > Terrestrial > Plant litter >...
GGACGGGATCGGACGGCCCGTCTGGCGATCCTCTCCTCTGGTCGCTTTATCAGGACATTGATTGAATATTCTGAAAGGGCAGTCCAAATCACCGTCACCCCCCAAGTCTTTCCAATCTTTTACTTAGTTCTCCCTACTTAGACCTCCAGTTTCCTGTCAACTTGGAAGCTCGTCAAGCTGGAAGCCATCTACCGAATTTTGGCTAAAGCGGGCCAAAAAGCGCCAAAACGCAAATCATTACCCTAACCCTGGGGCCTTTTGAGTTGCCATTGGCTGCGGTGCGCGCCATGATCCTTCATGGCATAACGCTACATACAATCCATTGCGGACCGCAGCCCGAAGGTGGATCTGCTTTTTTGCCCTTCCCGTTTGGCAATCATGCATAACCAGCCATTTTCAGTCTTCACATGGCGAAACCAAGGGTATCCGCTCAGGCCAATATATCTACATCAGCTGTTGACAGCGGCGCCCGACCCCTCTCGGCCGCTGGACTGATGACTCTATGCGAAACATCGCCTATATGAACGGACATCTGGCGCCATTCCTGGATCTGCCGTCGAGGTGCGGGACGAGTATAATACCTACGAACCGTCCGCTTTCTCCTGATTCCCCCGTGACCTGGAGCAGAATACTTATCCGGTCAATCCAAGACTGTGAGCCTCCTTCCGGTCGTCGAATATGTTTTTCGAAGCCTTCGTCAGCGCACTCGCTTTCGCGCCGCTTGCTGCTGGCCATGGGGCCGTGACAAGCTATCTCATCGGCGGTGTTAGCTACGCCGGCCATAACGCCTTCGCTACCAGTCCTGGCCTGAGGCCAGACACAATTCAGTTTCCTTGGGACAGCTACAATCCCATCTTCAACGTCACCGATCCGAGGATGCGTTGCAATGGTGGCGCATCTGCAAAACTAAGTGCCCCCGTCAGAGCTGGCGAAAACATAACGGCTGTCTGGACGCAGTGGACTCACCAACAAGGGCCAGTCATGGTGTGGCTATTCAAATGCCCCGGCGACTTTGGTTCCGCGTGCGAAGGTGGAGGCAGAGGCTGGTTTAAGATCGACCAGATGGGGATGTGGGGGCAAGTTTTGAATTCCAACAACTGGGCAACAGCCATTGTCAACAAGAATCTGGAGTGGAGCAGTGTCGTTCCAAAGAACCTTGCCCCTGGGAACTACCTCATACGCCACGAGCTTCTTTCCCTGCATCAGAAAGCCAAAGCTCAATTCTATGCGGAATGCGCCCAGATTGTCGTTTCAGGAGAGGGCACGGTAGCTCCCCCAGATGATGTCCTTTACTCAATTCCAACCTATGCGCCTCAAAGCGACCCCGGTATTGCTGTAAGTGGTCTTTGATTTCCCTCCCCCGTTGACTCTCACTGATTCAAAGAAGATCGACATATTTACCAGCAAGGACACGGCTTATACGTGTCCTGGTGGCCCAATATGGAATGGTTTCTCATTTTAACCACATATATGATTTGCCTTGGTTAGGACCAGAACCACGACCGGCGTTCGAAACATATTTCAGTCTCTCCACAGTCCCTCTTCACTCCGGAACTAAGTTAGCCACCCACACATCCATGCTCCTGACCTTCTTCACACCTCCTGCAGCCGCAATGACAGAATCCCTCGCGGACCTCAACACCGCCTTTACCCTATCATCGGCAACCTCCCGCTCAACGTCTTCCGAAAACTTTTCACTCATGACTGTTCGCGTCTCCCAGAACCCATCAGACAGCTCTGCTTCGGGAACAACAATTCCTTCGCTCTCTATCTTCCACCCCGCCCGCAACGCAGCTTCTTTCATTTCTCGCGGGCTCATCAGCGTCTGAATATTCTCTGTGCTTCCTGACCGATGCGCCTCGAACGTCGCCCGTGCAAGAGCAGTCAGAACGTGAGCGGATGCGGCTGGCTCAGTTGCATGAAGGGCCCACTCGGCAAGGCATACGCGGGCAACGCGGCCTCGCAGCGCGAACAGAATTTCATCGAGAGTTTTGGCCGATGGAAAGTACCACATGCAATGCGCCAGGACGGCGACATCCCATTGTGGTTCCGTACCCGCTGGGATGGCATTGAGGAAAGCCACGGGGTCCGCGCGGTGGAAGGTTATTAGGGGGCCGATCGGACCTGCAGTGAGATGCGACTGGGCTTGCGAGAGGGTGAAAGGGGCGCCGTAATCTGGGGAGGCAGGGTCGATGGCTGTGATGTGGCCTGCGTTGGAGGGAGACGGAGAGGAGACAGCTTCGGCGAGCGCCTGCGTGCATGTCCCTTGGCCACAGCCAAGCTCCAGAACGCGGGTGCCCGTGCCGATGGCTGGTCCCCAGGCGTTGATGAGGTTGATGCGGTGGATAGCTTGACCGTGTTCAATGGCGAGGAAGTAAGCGGGGGGTTCGGTCGGGTGGATGGCGTAAGAGGCGATCTTGGAGGCGGACGACAGCGGGAGAGGCATGGTGGCCGCCAATTTGTGTGTGTGGTCTGGTGGGGGATGATGTGTTGCTATCGCATATGGCTGGTCGCTATGCTCAAGACCGGCATTGACGGTTAATGGCATGCGAGGGTGATTGAACTTCTCGTCTGGGACTTATACAATTCACCTATTTTCGGTCAGCTTCAAGTTGAGAACCATTTCGACAGCGTTATACGTCATACACGGCTAGGATATGATCATTCCATTCACTGCCAAAAGGATTTTTCCACGCCTGTATCGTGAGTCACTTTCCCGCGTGCCGTACACTGGATCGGCGATGAGGGGATTTGACTCACGAATCCTGTCAGACAACGGCTAAAATCTGATCTTACCTAGCATCCAGGACGAGACCGCTTTTCTGCAACCGAACTCGGCTACCTTACTCCTATCGGCCCCATTCCGAAACTGGAAGCTACCGTGTACCCTGCGCAAGGAAGCGGGGAAATGCGAAGAGGGAAGAGTCACAGATTGGGCCGAATAGGGAGGTGGAATGGCACTGGGATTGATCAACACCAGAGTCGTACTACATGTAGTGATTATTCAACACCCCTTGCAGTGTTTGATTTTGACCGTCTTCGTGTTGGTGGAATGATAGTAATAAATGAGAAAGAACGAAACTCATCGCTCTGTTGCCGTGCCCTAAGTCCGGACCTTAATGAAGAGGTATTCTTAATAGGTATTGACGTTGACTTTAAACGTGCATTAAAAGGCCAAAATTCGCCAGATATACGTCCGTAGGGCTCCGCGTAGAAGATAACTTCTTCTAGCTTGGGTTCAATGTCAGGGAGCGCATATAATTGTTGAGGGCAGCTTTATATCTGAGTGTGTTGCCACAGACTACACCTTTCTGATCTAGTCAATGCTAACGTTTGCGCGGTTTCCCGCACAAGACGGAAATCGGGCGAAGAATCTCGCAAATCGGCGGCCTGGTGTTTTGTGTTTGGAACGAGTTTGCATTAAGGTTGAGCTGGTGCCAAATTCACAACCGTGACCTGTGTGCCGGTCATTGGACCCAATCATGTTAAGAATTTGAACTTATAAATGGCGGCGGGATCTCTGCTTTGTCACGGTTAAGAGTTTGGCCCCAGAATGATCCTGAATCCGGCCTTGATGGGGATGCCTGTGCCGGTGACAAGAAATGAATAGACGAATATTTTGCCCGCCAGGAAAAGAGCTTAATTTTCTGGCTCTTCCTTGCGCAATAGTGCGATTGGGGAGCTATCTACCTTAAGGGTTGAACACCCTAACTTCAACAATTTCGGCATTGTCATGACATTTGGCATGCAAGAGGCAACTTTAACATCTGGCGTCCCTATATTAATATCCCACCATGCCAATGATCTGTTCATATCACCGGGTCTCCCTCCTCCAACGCATATTCCGCAGACGTGAATACCTAACAGCAACCACAGCGGCAGCACCCTCAGCCACAAGAGCCACAAGAACATCACCACCATCCACATCAACAACATCAACAACAACAGCCAAATTGGCCACAATGGTCTCAAACAGGACACCACTTGGCGATTTCAATCCTAACACCCTCCACTCCTGCGCACCGAAACACGCACCACTAGGATCCGGCCAGCGACGCCTCGTAAACCAAGTCAAACGAGAAGCCAAAGCAATCGAGAAGTCAGCGAAGCAGATGCGAAACCTCCTCCAACGACTCAGCCGCGAGTACAAGTTCAGCAGCATCGACCCCGCACTCCTCGCCATGATCGTGCAGGTCCGCAATACAACCGAAAGCACCCTGCAGGACGCACTTGATGTCCTCGCTGAAGACGTGGACAATCTCGTGCGGACGGCGGACCTCAACAGTCAAAACCGCGAGCTGAAACAGCAGGTTGCTGCCCTGCAGAGGGAGCTTGAGTTGGCGATGAAGTCGCGGGGGCATGCCGCTCCTGTGGTTGGTGTTGATACCGATGAATATGAGGACGTGGAGGGGGATTTCTCCGAGTCGACTGGGCAGCTATACAATGTTATTTCAGGTGATTCTACGAGAAACCCATACGAGTGTGGGTGGACGTCTACATGCTGACGGGGCGAGGAAAGGGGGGGGGGTTAAGTCGAAGAGTGATCAAGGAAGGAAAGGGGCCTCAGGGGTTCTGATGTCAATTAAGAACAGCACAAGCCACCACATTCTCATTTAAGTGTTCCCATTCCTAGGTAAATACTCGCCTCCTAACCTGCCCCTCTACCTGGCCTAAAGTGAAAGTGCTGTCTTTAAAACTTGGAGTCTATCTATCTGCCCATCCCCCCTCCCAAAACACCCGAATTTTGTTTGCCTCTATTATCTCTATCAAACCACCGTGTAGGACACCCTTGACGTGCCTTTAGCCCTCGAAATCTTCTTGACCTTCGTCTCGCCGCACAAGTCAGTCGAGTCGACATGAGTGCCGCCGCAAGGATAAATCTCCGCCCCGACGATCTTCACAACCCGGAACTTCTCGCCCGGCGGAGCCAAAGTCCTGTCGGGAATGAGCCTCTCGAGCCCGTTCTTCCGAAAGTCTTCCTCATCCCAAAAGTCGATCTCGACCGGCATAGCGCGGGCCAGATACTCGTTTAGCTTCTGCTGGATGGGCTCCTTCCACTTGCCGTCTATCGAGCCCTTGAACTCGCACGACGCCGAGTCAGGGAAGTGCGACGCCTTCAGCTCGTCGAAGCCGGGTACCTCAGCCTCGAGAAGATGGCGTACCGCGGAGCCGAGGACGTGTCCGGCGGTATGTAATCGCGAATAAAGCAGCCGTTTCTCGACGTCGATAGCCTGCGCCACCGTGTCGCCGGCGTGGAATGGCGGGCCCTCGAAGCGCCCAAAGTGCAGCACCTGGCCGTCGTGGACGGCGTCCATGCGCACCGCGCTGGCGCGGAATACCGAGGCCGGAGAGACAATCAACCCCTCGTCTGAGGGCTGGCCTCCACCTTGGGGGTGGAAAATTGTCCTGTCGGTGACGACGATGTGATCCTCGTCGGTGCCCTGCTTAAAAAGGGCTTGGTTGGCCTCCTCTAGAGCAGCGAACGGCAAAACTGAAGACACAATGGTCTCGAGCCTGTAAAGCTTGGCATTACGGTGGAAGGCGAGGATTGTCCTCGCCGCTGTGCTGCCCTGTGCCAGAGCATCAGTTCCGCTCGTGACAATTTGCGCGCCTGGATCGAAACGTACCATCATGAGAATCTTGCAGTTTTTGAGGCCACAGGCTGATAAATTGGGGAAAATAAGAGGAGAGAGGATGAGACGTGGTGGACATTTTGGAGGTGGATCTCGGCGTTGCAGCTTTTAAAGCCGGCGCGGGAGAATGGCAGTCCTACCCGGCCGGCGGCGCCCTTGACATGACGTGGAACCCCGTGGAACCGGCTCCGCGAGCAGCGTTGCCGGGTCCCGGTTTCACGTGCAGGGCTGCCCGCAATTGCAGATACCACCTAGAGAAGATTTCACATCAAGGGGCATACCTAAAAGCTCACAAAACCGAAAAGGGTTACATTTACACACAATTCCCAATTGAAGAGAAACAGGGGAGAAATGTGGTTCGAGATTCACAGCTCTATAGAGGTAGTCACATCACCGAGTAATCTCCAAATCTTGTCATAAGTTCAACCGCAGCCCTCCAGGATCTCCCCAACCACTCCCACCTCCCCTCACACAATCAGCGAGCCGCTATCAGTCCCCGCGACCGTTCCCGTAGCATTCCCATCCTTCAGCAGCCACAGATACGCCTCGGCAACATCCTCTACCGACGCGAACTTGCCCGTCAGCGTCCTCTCCTCTTCCAACCCCTTGACAAACACCGCCTTGTCCTCAGCACCCATGTAATCCCACAGTCCCGTGTCCACAAACCCCGGCTGCACGGCATTGACCCTGACTGGAGCAAGATCAACAGCCAGCGCTCTGGCTAGCGACGCAAGCCCACCAGCAAAGTAGCTCGTCACAGCCCAGCCTTTGTTCGGCCGCTGCGCCACCGTGCCGGTCGTGATGGTCAGACTGGAAAGGCGCGAGGGCGGAAGATAGCGCGCTGCCACCTTGGCTAACAGCACGGGGACGACAAAGCGCATGTGCGCGGCCTTGTGGATGCCGTCTACCGTGACGGCGTCGAGCCCCCCGAGGGAGAGACTGTCGGCCGCGGTGAAGACGACGTGGTTGATCGTGGTGGTGCTTTCGGCTGCCTTGAATAGGGTGGAGAGGTCGCCCTCGACGGATGGCTTGGAGAGGTCGCTGACAATGCCGCGGACGGTGAGGTGTGGGTATTGGGTGGCTAGGGATGTGACGGCGGCCTCGACTTTGGCGAGGCTGGAGGAGGAGAGGGTCACGTTGGCCCCTGAGGAGAGAGCGCCTTCGGCGACGGCGAGGCCGATGCCCGATGAGCCGCCGATGACGAGGACGTGCTTGTCTTGGAGCTTGCGGTAGGTGTTTGGTGCCATTGTGAATTCTTGCTGGCTCTGAGACTGTAAAAGGGGCTCAAGGTTCGTGTACCATAAAGGGGTGGTCTAGAGCAGAAGAGAGGCTGTGGGTCTGATCAACTCTTGGTTTCTGCTCGATCGAGGCTTGAACATGGTGTCCTGAGATCATCGAAATCTCAGCATACTCGAAACCCTTTATCCCATTGTCCAAAGCAGCGGCGGTTCCACGACTCCGGCATTTGTTGTTTTAAGGCCACAATCCCCGAGAGTTAAGTCCGAGAAACATGTCGGCGCGTGAATCTGCAATTGCCGAGATGGAAGGGGATCCTCTCCTAAGCATAGGCAAACCATGGAATACTGACCATCTCAACCTCACGCCTTGCCTATTTGGCCAGATTGGGAGAAAGTTGCGGAGGTGCTGAGGCGGAGGCGCGTGATACGTTGAGAGGAGAGTGATTACTCACTTCGTGACGTGAGCTGATTTGTTTCTTGGCTCGGTGCTCGGGCTTTCGTGCCTACCTACACGTCCGGATGTCAGTTAGCTCCGAGGGCGCACTCTCAAGAACTTGTGTAGAGGGCTTGGAGGTTTGCGTTCGATGCCGGGTTGGACTATGTCCGGGGTTAGGGTTGATCGTGCCCAAACTGTTGCCGATGGGGTGGCACAAACGAGTCCTCTCCTTCATCACCGTTGCAACCACGCAACCACCACGAACAAGCGCAAGATGGACTCATCCCCAGTCAAAACCAAGACCTATTTTGGATATGGGAGCAATCTCTGGCAAGATCAAATGGCACGCCGCTGTCCAGCGTCGCCGTTCACTGGCGTTGGGCGCCTGAGGGGTTACCAGTGGTGCGTTTGCTGATGTGGCTCCGTCAGTCGCAGGTAGTGCAACCACCGCCAGAGCTCACTAACATCCCGGCTAGGATCATCAATAGCAGGGGATACGCTAATATCACCGAGACCGGATCTGATGCCGACGAGGTTTGGGGTCTGATCTATGAGCTGCCTCCTGTCGACGAGGCTCGTCTGGACGTCAACGAAGGCGTGCCGTACGCGTACGAGAAACGCATGATCGAGGTCGAGTTCTGGTACAAAGGTTCAATTCCTGTGTCAGGGGAATTGCCGCCCTCCGCCAAAGTCGACGAGATGCTAGTCTACATCGACTTTCAGCGGAAGTCCGGCAAGGGGAACAAGCCCAAGGACGAGTACGTGCACCGCATGAATGAGGGGATCCGCGATGCCCTGAAGGAAGGCGTGCCGGGACGCTACATCGACGACGTCCTGAGGGCGTATATTCCCGTCGAGGAAGAAGCAGACGCCCACGCGAAGGAACTGGCGCTGAAGCAAGCCGTGACCTTCGTCGACGAGAGTGGGGTGTTCACCAGGACCGGGTCGGGAGCTGAATTTGGGGTTGCACCGGCGGTGCAGGAGGTTCCCAAACAATGACACATAACGCTGCTAGCAGCGTTGATTTTGGCGAATAGAAGTTTGACTCTGTCATTCCGCAGTCATTCGTCTGAACCTCGAGCTACTTTGCAGAAGCGTTGCGGGAAGGCAATCCCCGCCATGCGCGTGTGCCGCTACTGCCCGGTCACCCCCACGATTAAAACCCACCAGCCGGGACCGGGGGCGGGAGCGCAAAGCTTCAATCGTCTGGACTCTCGAGCAGACTTTTTTCCTGCCAACCTCCCAGTCTGCCAATCTCACACGATCTCGTCATCTGCCACCTACCTAGATCATAGCTGTTTGAGGCAGCAGGCCTTATCTTTCCCACCTCCACCACCGCATTCACCACCGCATTCTCCCCGTTACTCATCTGTCTTCCGTCGCTTTGCTCTCATTTGAAACTCCCGCAACCAACTCACCCACCCGTCGGCGCCCCCAGGCGTATGATATCCTTCGACAAACCACAGCCATTTCCATTACACATGGGTTACACCAGATCAGCATTGGACTTCTATCTCGACTTCTCGGCACTTGGCTTTATGTGCCGTCCTAAACATCAATAAACAGCAGGCGACTTGAAGTCTTTGCGCTTGCTTAAGGGGACGACAGAAAGACTTACAGAGGCAAATTTCCTATTTGCAAACTGAATCTGAAAAATACATCCAGTGTTATCAATAGTGGGAAAGACCCTAGAATCCGTGATCTGAGACGAAATCAGAGTACTTCAAGCCATCCCATCTGACCCTACATAGCACACCATCATATCGAGATCCGCTACTGAGAGGATATGTCGAACTACACCAAGACCGCCTACTCCGAGGCGCAAAAGGACTATGGGGCGACCATCCCGGCAGACCACAACGGTGGTGCCAGTGTCGATGGGCTGACAGAGTCCGAGGTCATCGAGGCCGGCATGCGCCAGCTCGAGGCCAAGAATGCGCACTGGTACTCATACCTGCTGACGCTGGACTTCTGGGCCCTGATCGCCATCGGCCAGATCTTGTCGCTGTGCATCACGGGCAGCAACACCTTCAGTACCTTCCTAGCTATTGCCGGCACCAACATTCCCGCCTTCCAGACCATCTTCAACTACGTCCTGTTGACCCTCATCTACCTGCCCCTAACCCTCTACTGGCATGGGCCCCGCCAGTACCTCCGCATCATCTGGCGCGACGGCTGGAAGTACTTCATCCTCAGCTTCCTGGACGTCGAGGGCAACTACTTCACCGTGCTGGCCTACCGCTACACCAACATCCTCTCGGCCCAGTTGCTCAACTTTTGGTCCATCGTCTGCGTCGTTGTCATCTCATTCTTCCTGCTGCGTGTGCGCTACAAGCTGTTCCAGGCGGCTGGTATCATCGTCTGCTGTGGCGGCATGGGAGTCCTGCTGGCGTCCGACCACTTGACGGGCTCCAACGGCGGACCGGGTATCGACATGGTCAAGGGCGACCTCTTCGGCCTACTGGGCGCCACCTTCTACGGCATCAGCAACGTCTTCGAGGAATGGTTCGTTAGCAGGCGGCCTGTATACGAGGTTCTGTCCTTCCTCGGCGTGTTTGGTGTCCTCATCAACGGCGTGCAAGCTGCCATCTTCGACCGCGGCTCCTTCGCAGACGCCACTTGGGACGGTTCCGTCGCCGGCTGGCTTGTTGGGTACACCCTCTGCTTGACAATCTTCTACTCCCTCGTGCCGCTGATGCTGCGCATGGGAAGCGCCGCCTTCTTTGACATCAGCCTGCTGACTGCCAACTTCTGGGGCGTCATCATCGGCATCCATGTCTTTGGCTATGCCATCCACTTCCTGTATCCTATTGCCTTTGTGCTCATCATCATTGGCTTGGTTGTGTATTTTTTGGCCGGAAGCGTTCTGGGTGATTCCAAGAAACCGTGGTTGGGCGAACACCAGGCTGATGGTGTGGCTGGCATCGGCACAGCCAAGCTGAAGGCACTGAATGAGGCGAAGAAGCAGGGGCTTACGGGTGAGGGCCAAGCTTGAGCGGACCTAGCGTGAGATCGTTGGGTCTGGGAGTATGGAAGGTGTAACTGTTGACAGGGGGTTGGAGGGTGGATGATTCGGGGAGTTGGTGAGAGTTGGTAAGAGTTGGTGGATGAAAACAGGAGCACGATATGCAGCCACGGAGGGCATCACAGTTTACTTCGTTCCTTGTGTTGTGGGGTAGCGGTACATGCTATCCTCATTGCAGGGCCCTTCTTAAAAACGCACTCATTCCTGAATATCTTCACTCCCGGGATATTTTTGACCATAGCGAATAGAAGCATATGCCTATTGTTCGCAGGCTGATTGCATTCGTCTCAAACAGTGCTCGACACTGAGAGTCTTACATCGCATGTGCCGTGCCATCAACAACCGTCAGTGAGCCCATGTACGCCAGAAGAGGGGATTTGGTATTAGGGGATAATTGTTTTTCGTCGGTAGTTAAAGTGTGTAAGTCCCTGTGCAGTGTAATGATTCCCAAGCCGTCCGATGTAATGTGCAGTGTCTCCGATCCCGAACAGAAAACAAGAAAAGAAACCGCTAAACTCTTCATAAGCCCGACCTAGTTTGTCCCAACCCTTCCAAACACTCCACTAGCCCGCAAGAGTGCCCAGACCCAAGTTCAAATGTGACAACAATAGAAACCCTTCCTAAACCCCAGTGATGAAGAAAAATGTAACGAAGAATTCCACCGTGCCGCCAGAAACCCCCAACTCTTGTTGCCCGTCTGTGACTCCGACGAAATCCCAGTCCAGAAATATAACAACCGTTACTGGTGGCTGCCTGATATGGGTATTGTGAAGATGACGACCGTCGCCCGAATGGTGAAATAAATATGACTGCGGTATTGATAAGTTAGTGGCCATCTTCTTCAGTCGTGATGTCTCCGGTGTCTGTGGTTGTCGGAGGGCGTGGGTGTCGTTGGTAACCCTTCAACATAGGAACGACATGCCAACAACCGAATAGACTCCCATATGATACAGCCGAAGCCTAAGCTGCCAACTGAGCTGTACCAAGCAACGGTGCAATGCTAGGAGCAAATCGCAGGGCCAACCCGTGTCCTCCACCGAAGGCTGTCATGTTCTTCCAAGAGAGACAATTTCCCATGCCATACGCCCCATTCTGCTGTAGGAAAAAAAGAGTTCATACGCCGAGGATTGTTGTGATGGAATGCTGATGCACAGACCGCAGAGGAAAGAAAGAAAATAACGAGACAAGTGCGGACCTCCATTCTCCCAACAACACCCGCCAGGCCATTCCAAGTTTTGCGCAAACCAAAACCAAGCAGCAAAAATGACTCAACCCGCTCCCTTCCGACATATGCCCCTAATTCCCTGCCGCCAAAACACCATCTCAGAAACCCTTTTAATAGTTTGCACTCCGGCACACCAGAGATCCGTCGCCGCCCTGTCTTGATCCCATGCCACCCAAGGATCCCGCGAGTAAACCGCCGTTCCAAACTCCAAGTTCCAACAGCTAAAGAGCAGATGTCTCAATGAGGTGACTAGCCCCAAACGCTCGACACACTCGCCTGGGCACCTAGGCCAGACTTGCTACCCCAGCCGCCACGACTGCCCCAGCCAGAGAGACCAACACTCGGGCCCTCAATAGCGGACGAGGGCTGGTTCTGCGATGCTACGCTGCCCTGATTGCCATCATCATTGGGCTGAGCGACATAGCTCTGGCTGAGAGGCGAGAGAAGCGGTGGTGACGAGCGCTTGCTGAGTGCAGGATTTGTCAAGTTGTTGGAGCCTGAAGGCCGTGTCCCGATGGGTGCGACTGAGCCTTGGCCGGGCTTGCTGCCCGGAACAGCTTGGCGCGGTGGAGATCCTCCAGGTGAAGAGGCACTTGTGCGACTTGACTGCTGCGCAGCCGGTGCGTCAAAAACACCCTTATTGCCAGCGGGGTTGGACTGCGGGCTTGAATTGCTGTTGGCGCGGGACCGCTCGTTCGGGGCAGCCGACTGCGAGCTCTGACCACCCTCGGCGAGCGCCTGCTGGGTGGTCTCCGGATGGACTGGAGGGCGGCCATACTCATACGCCAAAGGGGAGTGGCCGCGCAAGGTGGCCGGCCCAGCCTGATGAGCCGGTAGACCCGGCCGTGGGCCTCCGGTCTCATCAACATATCCGGAAGCCTCCGCATAAGAGCCCTCGCCGTACAGGACACTACGTTGCTGGGCGATGAGCTTGCGGCGCTCCTCCTCCGACATGCTGCCCGGACTCAAAGCGCGGTCTGGCTTCGGGCCATACGACTGGTCGGTGAGGACGGCTACCACACAATCATGTTAGCTCAAACCCTCAGCTTCGCACATTGACTCGGACCGAAGAAGTGGAAGAGAAGAAGTCGCGCAGCTTTGGCGACGACACCGATTCGGTGATCTTTACAGAGGGGATATCAAGAAAAAAACAGCACAGGATCATGTGGCGTCGAACCGCACTTGTGGTGCGACTGCTGGGCAGAAGTTTCCGACCCCATGGGTGAATGCTTCGTTTTAAGAATTTTTTTGTTTGTTTTGGCTGCGGTAGGAAACTTGATGCTATACAGAAGAGGGCGGCCTACTTCGGTTGTATTGCTGCTCTTGATGGTAATTCCGAAGCTCACGCTCCCGCTGAGCCGCCATTCTCCTCTTGGCCTGCATCATCTGCTCCGCCTCGTTGGAGCCGCGCGAGGATTGGTGCCGCTGGGACGCGTAGAAGTTCTGCAAGTTGGAGGACTGCTGCTGCTGCTGCTGCTGGTGAGGGCCGCGCGCATCGCCGAAGTCGGTGCTGGAGTGGGGACGAGAACCGGGACCGGCGGACATGCGACCATCTTCACACAGGGAAGGTTAGTAGGTTGAGCTCGTCGGGGCCAGCTCGGACAGCCTCATGCAGACTTTGCTGTTGCTCGGGCGTGATCTGGCAGAGCTCGGAACGGGTTGTAACTCACGTCGGCCACCACCCTGGGCTCCAAACATCTTGCCGCTCTTGACGAGGTTGTCGATGGCACGGTCAACCTCTACAAAGTTATTCTTGTCAGCACATCGTCTATTCCATCGTATGAAGGTAGCACCCCTAACAGGGTACCGCCGTGGAACATACCTTCGAGCTGGTAAGAAAAAGCAGTCGACTCCTCGCGGGGTATGACGGAACTGGCTCCTGTGCAGGCAGAAATGGTTAGCTAAAATGTTAAAACTTCATGGTGAGGTGCAAGACATACCGGACCGGGCAGGAGGGGGAGTCTGGTGTTCCCAGCCGGCCTGTCCCGAGGGTGGCCATTGCGGGGGCTCGTAGTATGCCGACATGTTGCTACCGAGATACCGACCGAAATGTCGACCGAGTGAAGATCCGGAAAGCCGCAGCAATTACGCCCGTCGTTGAGCGAAGGGACGGACGGGTAAGGGTGGCAGATTCCGCCTAACAGTTGACTCTGGTGGGATTTAGGTCAGCATTCGGGAACACCCGTCGTGGGTCTTGGGATATGTTGCGACGCGCGTGTGTCAGGCACGATTGCGGTCGTGGGTGGTCGTGCTGGAAAACGCTGAGGACAGCTCAGGGGGCTGAGGCGCGAAAGGAGGTTTTTTTTTCTGGCTCGGTGGCGTTTCCAGCAAAGCCGGGCAGCAGAAAAAAAAATCCCCTGCCTGGTTGAGACTGCCGCAGTTCCGTCTCCCGACACACGCTCGGCTCCACATATTGAACTTAAACGTCACTTACCAGAGAAAAGTCAGCCTGTACCCTTCTCGAAAATATCCGAGGCTCGTCCGACGTTGATTGACAAGAAAGGCCCAAGGGGGAAGGGGGAAAGAAAATAAGAGAAGGGGGAAGAGGAGAGAATCCACACGCACCCCGATGCGCAGTTGAATTTTAGTCGCAGTGGAGGGTTGCGTCAAGAAGGAAAATGACCGGGGAGATGGAGGTTCTTTAGGCCCGGCGCAAAGGACGGAAACCGAACGTGGGTCGATCGGCCTGAGGTGATGGCAGTGGCCCCCCGAAGTTCCCAAGCAGCTCCTCTGGCAGAAGCGCAGCAGGGTGTGATCCCCTTTTCGGCTCGTGGGAGGGTGCACGGAAGCGGCAGAGGCTGCACTGACACAGGCCCAGCGAGAACGAGGCAGAGCGGGAACGAAGTGGTGGACAACCCGGCGATAGTAAACGTTGACCAGCAAGGTCGCCCAAGCTACAGAAGTGGACACAGCAAGCTTGATGCCGGCTTGCGTGATTCGCATTCTAAAAGAAGCAAATATTCTCTGCCACCATCATGCACTGCAGAATCGCAACTCCAGTGGCAGGGTTCGTATCTGTCCCAACGTCGGGATCATAACGTCTCGTTTCGTCAACGCGGGGGACTACCGGAAATATCGGTTGCGCCAGGGACCCAGGATGGGGCAGAGCGGATGGCCGAGATTGGGAGCTTGGAGCCATCTCCAATGGCGACGTGCAGCACAGCGCAGAAAGTGCACAGAACAGGTAGGAAATATTGTTCCTCGTTCCCTGCTGCGAACGGTTGGATCCGCGCAACCAGGTGGTGCCTCGAGGAGCACTCGCTGGGGTGTGGGCTTTTTCTGCAGCCTGCCGCTGCTGCACGGGTGGTGGCTATCGTACAATGGAAGCGCACACAGGGGCGCCTGAAGAAGAAGGCATACTTCGTGCGTTCTTCTCGACTGAGCAGCCTGCCGCTTCGGCTCCAAATCTGCCGGCGCTGCGCCCGAGAAGCCCATGTTATCTGCTGCCGCCTGCATGCAGCTTTTCGGGTATGGAAGAGGTTTTGCTCGAATTCGATCGAGTTAGAATTCTGGGAAGACTGAACCATGAGTCGAGCTGGGGGTGCAGAAATTCGTTGAAAATTGGCGTTGGTCATCACCACAGCACGTCCGTTGATCGTTGGCGATGAACCTGAGACCCGGGCCGCCAGTGGGCTCCTGCGAGCCGGGGTAGGTACCTAGTACTTGGCGTGCCTTCCATGTCTTGCATTCTCTAGCGCCAGTCACATCACCAGTCGACTAGAAAGGGAAGGCGGCGCCGCAAATAGGGGAAGCCGAGGGAAATGAGCAAAGACACCTACTGGGTTTCCGGAGTGGCAGCGTCTGCCCATAAAATGTGCTGGTCACGACCGATAGTAATGACTGATGTCACAGCTGCCCTTATCAACCGCGAAGGCGAAAAGCGGCCGAGAAACAGCGACTGCCAGGCGAACATATTCCATCCCCCCAAACCCTGGGTCAGGCAACCCTGAAAGATGCGCCGATAGCGTAGCCGTTGCCGAAGCCTCATGGATTGCGAAATGCGGACATTGCAGCGTGGCGACCCGCTGCAACAAATTTCCTTGGGATTGGGTTCGACAGGGCTCCCTGGCGTCAAGTGTCGTCCGACGTTCAGTTTAGCGCTGTCGTCCCAAAGCGTGGTATTTTTGCTAGCCTTCCCCGTTTTAGCCTAGTGAGTTCGCAAAGGCTCAGGCCTGCCAAGCTTGACGGCCAATTTTGATGTCCGAGCTTGGTCCCGAAAGCGCAGAGATACACATCATGGATCAAGTTGACCTCGACACCTTGCTTGAGACGCAAAGTTCAGACAATGGGGAATCATAGAAGCTTCATTGCTGGCAATAGCCCCAAATCCGCAAAGGGAGATTAGCACAGTTGATATTTCAGCTCCGGAACGCCCATCTCAACCTTCTGTAGAATTTTCTGCACATTCCCAGCTTTTTACCCACGGGTGACGCTCTGGCAGTTCGATACACGAGGCATTCTCCCAAGCCATTTAGCCTCTGGGCCATGGCTAGGGCACTGGTGATGTTTGCGAGTTATAGCAGAGGCTGAGTTCAACGCTTCGGCCATCAACTCGGCCGTTTCATCCCAGAGGCCAGCAGATGGAAGACAGTTGCCGAACAAGACCACGCGATTTACCCTCTCGAAACCACACTGGAACAAAACGGCCCACGCCGGGCGGGACCTTGACCGGGAAACCTACTTTCATCTGAAGTTTGAAGACTTACCAGGCGCGCGCTATAGATGGGGTTCTATGGAAGCAGAGATATGAATTTGTACCACGTTCCATGGCTTGGTGAAGCAATCCCGGCCTATGCCAGTGTCCAGGCAAATCTGCGAGTGAGACGGAACGCCGCGTACGGGCGAAAATATGTTCATCACAGCATCGCCGTCAGGATCGCACAGGCCCAAGCTGCACTTTGCACGGCGGGCCGACATTCCTCCCCAGTAATTTTCCCGGCAGGCGCGATATGCGGCGTCTAAACAAACCGCCCGAGCACCTCCCATCCAGCCCAGCTTCCCATGCCCACATGGCCGCTCTCGCTCTCACAATGCCTTTGTTTGAACACGGCCCGATCCAGCCTCACAACCTAATCTGGCCGAGCTCCTAACGACGCTCATAGAGACTCACCATCCAGATCGACAGCCCCCTCTTCACCCCGCTCAAGTCCTTTCCGCGGTCAAGATTTTATCCCCACTATTGCGCAGGCACATTTGCCTGCACCTTGATCAAGCTGCTACACTGCATGTGCGGCTGCACGATTTCCATAGTTGCGGGAGGCCTACCTGTACGGTACGCAACAAGAGGGACGACGATGCTTCATCTGTCCGGGCACCTGGGCATTGTGGAGGTGCTTTTCGTGCAAAGGACACTGCACGAACACACTCCACAACCTGTAGTCCACCCCCAGCATCCTCAACGGTGATTGCCAGTATACTCCCTCACCAGATCCCAATCACAGTTCCATCCTCGGCCATGGTCAAGCCGTGCACTACTCCCATATGGATCTGGGGATCAGATTGGCCAGGTTTGTGGGCTTTCCCGGCGTGTTCGATACCTCGCGAATTCTTCGAATGGATATTACACCGTCTAATTCAAGCAAGATGGTTACAATCCGATGCTCGCGACAAGGCTCCTCCACAGTTTGACGTTGCATATGATGCACAGCTAATCGGCTGACGGCTCAGGACCATAAGCCCGCATCCTTCGTCGCTTTCTGGATACTTTTCACGATGCAAGCCGGGTGCTGGCCAGCAAAGAACAGATGAGTCGCACACGGTGGTAAGCTGGCAGGCTCCCTCGATGTTCCCTGCATGTCTGCAACCTGTTGCGGTCTGCATGCTGTGCAGTAAAGGTCTCTCCACGTCCAATCCTCGACCGCCGGTTCGCTGGATAAGAAACCCTGGAATCCCTCACCTCCCTCCTCCCCCATTTGTCCAAGGGGGCCTAGGCTGCACCCCTCAATCCCAACTCTTCTTCAGAAGGTCTTGTGATGGCGGGTACCCCACCTCCTACCCCTCCTCAAAGCTGCTAGATTCCAATTGTTCGAGGGGCGATTTAAGGTGGCCAGAAATACGGGACGAAGCCGTACGCGCAAGACACAGGCGACAAATCGGCGAAGGTGAGCCGCTCACAAGAGAAGTCGTCCTGATCATATGCTGCCGGGATCCCACCAGTCACCATCGTAGTAGAGATGACGTCGAGGCACTCTCTACCATGCTGACGCTGGCTCTGAGCTTCTTGAGTACTCGCGGACAACACGTGCCGGTTACTGGCTTGATCAGCCACCCCGACTAATCACACACCTATCTGCTGTCCTCTTGGGAATCCGGAGTCCCCTTTCCACCTGTTCGTCATTCTGCCAAGTTGGCCCATCACCAATGGCGGGCAACAACGCCGAGATTCTTTCTATGGTTTGTATGTACCACTACATTTCGGCCAGTGGATAGCCAGACTCCGAAATGGACAATCCCTCTTTGGATAGCAAGTTACCGAAACCTCCGGCCTCTCTCCAAGTACACGGCCGTTCAAATCTGGTCTATCATCCAACTGCTATCCAACCCCTGACATACACTCTCTTACTCTCTTTGTGGCTTGAAATAGGGGGAACAACCAACGGGAGAATCCAATCAGGCTGCGTGATGTCAGCCTTAATAGCTCTTGTCCCCTGAAGTTGGGATAAACACAATGCCTTGCAGACCTCCCTCGAACGTCGAGTCGACTGCCAATGGGCAGTGTGTACGACAGCTCTTGGGATCTCACCTACATCTGGGGTCTGAGACTTACTGGAGACGTATTCAGGATAAAGATTCAGCGAGAAACCCCAACTTCTTGGTCTTTGACTGCCTCTCGAGGGGAGCTTATTAAATCTCTGACCGAGCTCGAAGAGAGTATTTCTTGCAAATGAAAAACTCTTCAGGAAACTAGCTTACAGCTACTTCTGGCAAAAACTGCAGCAGGAATTCTTCCGCCTACCAGCATGATACCTACTTAGGTATTGCGCGCTATTGCGGCACCGCGATGCTTGGGAAAAGCCATGCTCTTCCAACAACCTGGAATGAACCAAACAGCACCATTGAACCGACAGAAAAAGGTCGGTAAGTAGTAAATTATCCAACCGCATCCTTAACGCCCAAACCATACGCTCCTAGCTCCAATACAAACACTATGCCAGGTATACACCAACTACTCATTCGTACAGACATGCCAAAATGAAGACCGGACGCCGGAAACCGCAGAGTGTCTACTTCGAGGGGAATAGAGTCTTGACTCCTTCTTCCAAATCCATGATATCGTCAGCTCTAACCGCTTTCCCGCCCCAGACAACTTTTCCCCTGCCATCTACCGCCCACGCGCCGGCTTCTTGCCATTTATTGCCCATCACCGTAGTAGGTCCATCCTCAGTGATATCAGAACCGACCACGCCGGCACCGTTGCCGGTGGACATGGTCCTTGACCTCGCGGTGAGCGCAGTGGTGACACCTGGCTTTAGCGCGCCGCTACGTTGAAGAGACCCGGCGACACTTGAGCCGAGCCAGCCTTTCTCCTTGAAGCTCGCCACTGTGCTTGTTGGGTTAAACACATACCAAACGCTTCCAAGGCCCAAACCCCACGCCGCATACACCGCGCGATCCTCGTCGATGATAACGCTTACGCTCCATGCACCACCGAGCAGGTCGAGCCACTTTTGGGTAGCTGCGGCAGACGAATGGGATATCGCGACGCATGTAATATCGCCAGGGTATCGAGTCGCGATGGCCCGGAGTTGGAGGAATTGCTTTTGGGCAACTGGTTTGGGGTCATGTTAGCCGGTGCAATGGGGCCGCATCGGGCGAGAAGTCTTACAAGCGCAACCGACACAGCGTAGAAAGACCACCATCACTTTCTTCCCACCACCAAATGCGAGCTCCCGGTCACGATCCAGCGGCGCCATGTCCCCTAATTTGGGTGGATTCGCAACGGGGATCGGGGCCGGGACAGGTGTCAGCCATGGCTGGACCGTCAACGGGAGAGATTTGACCGTCATCCAACTCGGCCAGGCCGAAGATTGCTCATCATCGTCGAAGCCAGGAAATGCGCCAGAAGAAGAGTTCGTGGACGATTTCTTGGACGACGAGTCCGACCATGGCAGATTGAACGAGTTGCTAGACAGGCCGACTTTTTTGAGCGCGACCTTGGTCGCAAGGTTTGAGAACATGGTTTCCGATCCGGTCTGGCGATTATGCGAACGGGTGGTCGTGTGTATGGCGGATTGCGTCACAGTTCTCGAGGAAGCCAGCGGCTGGCGAAGGCAAGATATTCCAGGGATTTAGGGAACCGAGAAACCAAGACGCCAGGCAAAAGGGAGACTCGAACTGTGAGAGTTCCAGATAAGTCTCCCTCATGGGAGTTTCGTTTGTTTGGGCGCCCATGTTCTTCCGAGACGTTTTGTGTCGCAGGTCGAGGTACGAAGTTGCGTCCAGGAGCACTGTTAGTACCGGCTATCGCGACGAAACCCCTGCGAGGGACGACCCCTCCAGAAGCTAAAAAGCCGGGACCCCCTTCGGCGGCCCCTGACCCAAGGCTGGGTGCTCCACGTGCTTGGGCAAATTCCATTGGCTGTTCCTGAGCTCCGGCCTCCACTTCCGCCATAATTGGCTGGGCGGCTGAATTGCGGGGTATCTGGAACATCTCAGCCTTGCGTGGGTTTCCTCTCCTCTGAAGCTTGAGCACCCTGCCACCGACTGTGTCGGCGCCGTGAAAGTTGTTTCTGAGCATCTCAGAACACCCTGGCGGGGCTTTAGATGGCACGTTCTTCATGGATAGCCCTCTTTCTTCGAGGGCTCTAGCGGAAAACCAGGGCTACCAAAGCCTCTGACTGTCAAGATAAGGTAAGGTAGGAACGGATATTGCGGGTCATGACGTATGGGAGTATTCTCAGGAACCTTTCTTGTCGCATTCTTCAGAGGCCTGTTCCAATGCGTCGAGGCTCCTAGGTAGGGTGTGATTCTTCAATCCTTTTCACCCAGATCGCCAGTGCCTTCACGTCGAAGTTCCTCTCATCGATGACATACGACAAAACTGTCCTTGATATTAATCACAAGAACCCCGTTCATGACATAGCCTTTGCTGGAAAATCGCGCTTTTCTCGAAATAGCCCAATATCCAATCTAGAATAAAGCCTCGCATGCTTCGGATGGGCTTCTCCGCATCTTCGAAGGTTCCTCCGCATCTGTCATAGGGGGTTGATACGACGTCGACCGGACATCCCGTCACCAAGTAGATGAAATTCTTCGGCAACTAGCATACTTGGGTTTGAAGCAGCGGTGGGCGGTTCCCGGCTCTCCAACCTGTAGTTGCTGGGCGAAGTGGCTAGGTAGGTAGGCCCTTACCTTAGTAGACGGAACAATGATACATACCGGCCCAGCAGTCTTGGAGATCAGTGTGCCCTTGCAGCAGACAGGGGTTTGCTCGCGCCCTCACCATCGGTTGGCAGGCAGGCTATTTTGGATGAACCGGGGCGCCTTGGAGTGAGCGCGGCGGAAGCGCACGCCTCGCAGCAGAAACCATGCGGGAAACCATGTCGCACGGGACGGAAGGCACGGAAAAATTGGCTTGCACTGTGCAAGTCCAGGACATTGCAAACATCTCAAGATCTTGGCACCAAGATTGCGTGTTCCCCGCCATTGGCGGTTTTCACAGGATTCAATTAGCCCGGATAGACGTTGTGGAGGAATCGGCGGCTTCTATGCGATCGTCCTCAGTCCCGTTCCCAGCGAGTCGGCTAGAGGCCAGAGCTAGGTACGAAGGAGCCATCTCGGCCCCCATCGAACATCCAACGTTCGGATGCTGCAGGGAGACTAGGAGGTACCTGTTCCCGCCTCCCGCACTGGACAAAGACAGGTTGCATGGCTTTCAGGACACATGGAACCATTGCATAAGCTGCCCAAGTCAAAGGAAGCATGGCCCAGATGACGAGAGCGCATGTCATGCTAGGTACTCCAGGACCTGTGGGCCTTTCACGGTTTACGCCACAACACTAGATTCAGGCGACACAAGATCTTTGGGCATCTTTGTCGCCTCTCTTCAAACGACAGTCTGCGGCGGGGTTGCATCGCAGCATCGCAAACTTGGCCCTCCAGCCAGCCAATGTTGGAAGAATCTCGTCGTCCACAGCTCGGCCCGGGCTGCAGGTGGTCACTAACTCCGGACCAACAATTTCACCAGCAGAGCCGAACATCTTTCGTGGGCCGGCACAGCGTTACTCAGCGCGAAAGCCACAAAGACAGAAACTAATGTTGCCACTGTGTCTGCATTGCCATGGTGTCAGCTCAGACCGAGAGAGGAGTGTCATCATCATCATTGATGGGCTCGGCTGGCTGGCTCCAGGGGGGAGTCCTCACGGGTGGTTACATCCACCGCATGCACCGCATCTGCGGCGAGTTGAAGCCACTCTCCGATGGTCCAAATCCAGGGCACTACGTAACTGGAGCTTAATTCCCGATGGCATGGAGGCAACAAAGGGGCTGAGAGGCGCGAGCAAGCCGGGCAGGGAAGCCGTCCTGGAAATGGATATGCTCCATACCTTTAAAGCTCTATGTGGATCAAAAGGCACAGGAGATCCTGGTGTTCCTGGCATCCGGCGCGGGGGCCGGAGGCGACGTGTCTTGGATTCGATCCGATGCGTGGCTGTTTCTCTGGCTAAGGTGGCTGGGGGGGGGGGGGGGACCTCTGGGGTAGGCAGTTGTCTCATTTGCCTCGTCCTCTCTAGGAGAAGAGTTAGGTAGGTGCTTGACTGGCGGATTGGTGAGACCTCAGAGTTTGTTGAAATGCGCTTTGAGGTCTTGTTCCCGTTTGCCAAGCGGCGAGGTAAAAGCCCACAAGAGTGCCTTGTGCCACAGCCTACAAAAGACTGCCACAGACCAGCCAAAGGCATTTGTTGGGCGTCGGCCAGTTAGATCCATGCCCTACCGCCGTTGAGGGCGAAGGGTCTGGTTTTGTTCAGAGGTTCAATGAAGGCTGAAGCGTGGAGAACAAGAGTGATGCTAAGGCGCACGAATCAGCCGTCCTGACAAAGCCAGCCGCCAGTTGTCCGACTGGCAGGGCGTGTTCTCGACTGCCATGATAGGACAGCGGAGTGCCCACACTGCTTCGTTCGTACCGGCCTTCCAAGGAGTGGGCGTCGGGATGGCCATTAAGAGCCGGCAAGCGCGACCAGTGCTGAAGTTTACTTTCAGGTACCGCACAACGCTTGAGATGGACCTGCCCTACGAAGTCGTTGCCGCCGTGCGATTAGTCCATTAGTGCTGCAAGGAACCAGGGTAGTCAGTTGATCGTGTCTTCAAGCCCAGTTGCCCCCCTGGATTTGGCTTTCCAACTTGGCTTCCACTCGGAGGCTCAGCGGGGTAAGCATAATGAACCATACACATTGTGCAATACGGGCAGGCATGTCTTCCAGGTTGTGCAGCAACAATAGATAGGGGAACACCACATCGTCGTCTTGAAACGTACAAGTACCTACGGAACAGGCAAGAGGGTGCTGCACAAAAGTGCTGGAGCTTCATATACTACTGACCGGGGCTATTGCCGGGCAGGCTGGAATGCACTGGTGGACCGTCTGGGGTTATATTGGTCACTCCTTTTTGTTGTTAGCCTAGCCTCGACGGGTGAGTGGTTCGGCGAGCAGGCGACATGAATGGCCAGGGTCATCAATGGTCAGCCAACGTGTGTGGCCCGTGGTGGTGGCACCTACTGCGCTGCGTCCTTGCCAAAGCAACCGCCCAAGTTTCCCACACGCAGCGTCGACTGTAGGGCCGCATCTCGAACGGAAACAGAGTCGACTGGAGATTTGGCTGTCCAACACCCGCCTCGCACTTCGCCTTCTTCTTCTTTTTTTTTTTTTTTGCTCCCATCGCTAGGGACTTGGACTGTACTTTTCCTACCTTGTCGCCTGTTCTGGCGCCACCGACCTCAACATCAATTTCCCACAGCCGACCTGTTTCCCGCTTCCCTCCCTCGCCCGCTTGACGACACCGGTTATCCTTCTTGCCTGGACCGTCACGCGTCAGAATTGTCTTGCTCAAATCCCACGACTCTAGCATTCCCATTCGTGCTATTCCGCCCGCCTGGACCGGACGACTCTCTTCTCCACCGTCTCTTCGCGCGTTTCGCTGATACTTGCCTGTCGGTGAATTGCGACACTCTCCGACTCACGATCGGCCCCGGCCACGCCTCAACCCTAGGTCGAGCTCCCTCTATTCTCGACGCGGTATCCGACTTGTACAATCGTTCATAGAGCGCTCGACATTTAGCCCTTCGCTACAGCCCCCAAGCTCCCCAACATCTGGCCCATGAGTCCCTGGTCCGAAAGCCGAAACCTCGTCTTGATCTGACTGGGATCTTGAGGAACTGAGGAATCACCATCCTCTGAATACACCGTGAAAGGAACGAAGGCCGGTCAAGCCTTTTTCGATCCTGGTGTATGCTCAAGTGTTCCGCACAGAGATCACCTTCTATCGGATTGTCGCAAGAACATCATCGTTGTCGATTGTGATAACCCGTTTGCTTCTCTGTTGATGCGGCTGGCAGTCGGAATTGAAACCGGGAGAGCGTTCGCTCAGCTTGCCTACGCCTAGAGCGTACAACCCTCGCATTCCGATTGCACGCGACCGAATCCACAGCTCAGGGACAGAGATCGAATATCCAGGGAAAGGATCGGGCAGAACGAACAAGACCACCGCCTCTTCTTGAGTTTGGAGTGCCTTTGGCATCGTGTGCACCCGGAAAATAGGAGACCTCTGTGGGCTTGCGTGTTCTCGAAAGACCGGATTTCTGCACTGCATGCTAGCTGACGAAGAAACCTCCCGGACCTCAGACCTTTTCGCTAGGTCGTCCTTGTGGATCTATAGTGAACGCACGTCGTGTCTTGCCACACTGGGCCCGCAGCACCGGTCGCAAAAGTCGAGAGGCAGTTTGCCGCACTCAACTTAATGGACGGCCGGCCTACAACGGCTGAATCCAAACATCACTACCAGCACAACAACCCGTGGCCACGCGCGCCCTCTGGTTCTGCAACCCCTAGAGTCAACACAACGTCGACTCCCGAGGCTTCCCCAGGCTATTTGCCTCAACTCGAACTACTGCCAATTCTGTTCCCGCAGCAGACCTTCCACCAGCAGACCTTCCAGGACAAGCTTCTTCAATACAACAAGCTTGTCTCTGCTGGCCGGGGAGGTGGTGGTGGACTACAAACTGCCCCGCCCCCTTCTGTGCTGTCGCCGCACTCACAGCCGGCAACCCGCTCACGGTCGTCATCAAAGGTGTCTGGAAAAGATACCCTTCACGCCAAGCCCGGCACGCAGAGCTGTCATGGGAATAGAGCGACAAAGACGACCGACATCGCCGATCGCGCGCCCATAGCATCGGCTAAGGCCTCAACTGTCAAAATGCAGGGCAAAAAGTACACTGAGCCGACGGTAAACCACGGCCTGCCAGCGCGACCTCCTCCCTCCTCTGCGCACGTCGCTCTGCCTCCAGTACAGTCGAGTTCTGTACCGTCTACACCCCACCAGCATGCGCGCAAATTCTCCTTCGAGTCAAGGGAGCCATCTCCCGGGGCGACACAAAATCATTCGCCGCGCTCTGCCTATTCCGAGACGAACGGCAATGTGCCGTCGCTTCGGCCCCTCCCTCCTCGATTAGGGGGCTGCCGATTTGAAACAGCCATTCCTCACTCGCGCAGGCGGATGCCCTACAGTATTGGGACCGACAAGTTAGAAAAGGTGGACCCTGAGAAGATCAAGAGCAACCTATCGGGGGAAGACGAACGCAAGTTGACGTCGGATATTCGGGAACTGTATGCCCGGTTATTGCCGACCCAGGAAATTGAAATCAAGCGGAAGAAGCTGGTACATAAGCTGGAGCAACTGTTCAATGAGGAATGGCCCGGGCACGATATTCGGGTCCATCTATTCGGCTCCTCGGGAAATCTTCTCTGTTCTGATGACTCGGATGGTATGTGATCTCTGCTGCGGAGTATCTTGCAAAGTTCCCTTGACTGACAAATGGTAGTGGATATCTGCATTACGACCTCCTGCAAGGAGCTCGAGAATGTGTGCTCAATCGCCGATCTTCTCGACAGACGTATGAACCATTGCCGTCCACACCTGCCTATGGGAGACTGACAGTTTACAGATGGGATGGAAAAGGTTGTTTGCGTCTCTTCGGCAAAGGTGCCTATCGTGAAGATGTGGGACCCTGAGCTGAATCTGGCCTGCGACATGAACGTCAACAATACTCTAGCCCTAGAAAACACTCGCATGGTGCGCACATACATTGAGGTTGATGAGAGAGTGAGACCTCTTGCGATGATCATCAAGTACTGGACACGAAGGAGGATCGTCAATGACGCAGGTAAGCGCCGCTGCACCACTCGTGTTATTGACAGTTAAGCTTACCTTCACCACAGCATTTGGTGGGACTCTGAGTTCCTACACGTGGATTTGTTTGATCATTGCTTTCTTGCAACAACGGGATCCACCCATTGTCCCAGCCCTTCATCAGAATCGAGCCAAGCTGTTGAAGAAGGACGGCACAAAGAGCGAATTTGCTGACGATCTAGACAAGCTTCGTGGGTTTGGCGCAAAGAATAAGGACAATCTTGCGGTGCTTCTTTTTCACTTTTTCCGATTCTATGCGCATGAATTCGACTACGACAAGTATGCGATATCAATACGGCTCGGAAAGCTGCTCACCAAGACAGAGAAGAGGTGGCATCTTGGGACGAACAATATGCTTTGCATTGAAGAGCCGTTCAATATAATTCGCAATCTCGGAAATACTGCCGACGATACCTCCTTCCGAGGCCTTCACATGGAACTGCGGAGGGCCTTCGATCTGATTGCAGAGGGTAAGCTTGGGCAGTGTTGTGAGCAGTTCGTCTTCCCCAAGGAGGAGGAGCGGGTCTGGCAGAAGCCCGCCCCTGCGCCAAGGCCGATTTTAGTCAGGAGTTCTTCTCAGCAGTATGCCAACAGAGGTCGGGGCAACTATCGTGGCAACCGTCAGTTCAGGAATGGGAACTCGAATCGTCGGGCATCCTCGAGCGTTGCCTACGATCAAAATCCGGCATTCGCGCAGACCGGCATGGCCTCCGCGCCCATGTTGCCCCAGGAGTATATGTGGTATCAGACGGCCAACTCACAGGACTTGCTTGCCTCCTCAATCAATGCGTTGACGGCTCATGAGAACAATATGCGATTTCAGTTGTATACGCAACAACTGAATCAAATGGCGCTTGCACAACAGCAGCAACAGCAACAACAACACGCGCAGCGTATACAAAACGGATCGGCACAATCGACGGACAGATCGCGCACAAATTCGTTCGACAACCCGCCTCTGTCAGCCCCACTCCGACCAGAATTCATCTACGGTTTTGGACTTCCGGTTCAGGGGCAATATTATCATCCGGCGTTCACGACTTTCCCCTCATCACCCGCAGCAGCGGCCCCTGAGTTTAGGAGAAGCTTGCACCGAGGTGCCATCAACAGCGATTCCGGCGGCTCGAATGGCAGCGGTACCCTTAGGTCGCAATCCCAGCCAGCTTCGAGGACCCCGATGACGCCTGCTCAACCTGCGCAAGGCTTTCCAACGCCGGCTCACAATGGACACGGAGTGCATGCTGTTCAGGGGCGACATGTTAACGGGGTTCCCATCCCAAGCTTCATGCCGGATGAGGCTGCGGATTCGGAATTTGATGACGCGCCTGCTAAAGCCATATCTGATTCTCCTCCGGAGGATGACGGCCCACGCTTCATTGGGTATTACGTAAATGAGAGCTCGAGCCCGATTCGGAAGGTTAATGGGTTTCCAACCTCTGTGCCTGCGTTCGGTGACCTCGGCCAGGGAGGCCAAGGTCGCCGGCGATTATCGACGGATCAACTGCCTCAGTCTATCCTTGATCGGAGAATGAAGCGCACCTCGAGATCGCCTTCTCCACTGGGACATGCTAGAGCCTTCTCAGTAGGGACGAACTCGGCACCGTTGGCATCGGCACCATTTCAGGTCAACGGCAAACTAACCCCCAACCGGGCCCCGTTAGTCGTGAACGGTACGATCTCCAAACCGGGTTCGACCCCAGGATCCGTCCGTCAGCCACCTGGGCCTGTATCCGCGCCAGAGCATGTCACGACGGAAGAGGCTGGTTTCGACAACCCGCTATATATCAGCCAAGGGCATGGGTTCAACAACACGTGGGCCGAACAGCCAGTGATTCATCCATTCAGTGCCGTTGAGCCAAGCCCTCCGACATTCCCAGACAGACCGGTCATTGTCAATGGCTCTTCGTCTGGCCGCTCACCGATAGTAGCACAAAGTGCAGCGGAATCCTCGTTCCAACACCGTGTGGCAGTTGGACCACCCCTACAGACGGGGATCCCATACATGCCAGTGGTTGGCGAAGGCAGCAGCAGCTCCTCTGGGTTTGCATCTCCACCAGTAAACCGGTCACGGATCATTTCACGCCAGCAACAAAACGGGATAGCGCCCCTGGATCTCGCTACTGGTGACTTCACAGTTGCACAAGATATCCAACAACATCTCTCGCCGGTTTATGAGCACCGCACACCGTCTCCGACAGCTGTTAGGCGATTTGATGTACCTCCTGTGGCACAAATTCCCTTGACTCTCAAGGACCCCCGAACGGAATCCTCGAAGCTCAGCCAAAAGTCCCCACCTACCGGCCCTGCAATGAAGCATGATTCTGCGAACCGCTCCCCTATTCTTGATTCGAGAGCCAACGGCGTTCCAAGAGAAAATGGGCATGTCCGGGGAGCGAAGAGTCAGGCCGAGGCTGTCAACGGCTGGCAAAGACAAAAAGCACGGAAAAAAGGCGTGGCCGATCTGAAGAGTGCAGCTAACGGCTTCGCACATGGGGAGCAGCTGCCAAAAAACGATGCTGATCGCAAGGGTGGTTGAAGGTGAATAACCCGAGCTGCATCCGGGATTGTCCAGCAAGCTGTAGCCGGTTCGGCTGGGTGGCTTTCTTGGATACTTGTCGACGGTCTGGTTTGCCAAGTGTGGAAAGCGAGGCTCTGTATTGGACAGGTTGTTCAGGATCTTGCCCTTGGAGCATTAAGTATGCTGGCGATTTATATCGCAACCTGGTGAACGTGTTGGTGTTGGGGGTGGTACGAGCTCTGGTGATGGGCCGCCGTGGATGCTTTGGACCTACCAAGCTAGACGGTCTCCGCGATCTACCAGCCTCGCACCTATCATGGAGCGGTGGCCAGTGTCAGTTCAACCCCATCGCCGATCATCAACTACTTCAGACGATGATCGTCACTTGCTTGGTGGGATGAAAGGGGATCCAAGGGGACACCAATAAGCCGCACTAGTCCTCTCGACGACATCTCAAACGCCGCAACCGAAGAACAGAGACCAACTGTGTTTGCCTTCCGAATGGCAAATGCTTGAACAACCAGCGTTGTGGCTTTAATGGGCGGAAGCTTCGTCCGAACCACCTCCCGCACGTTTATTCTGTCCTGGGGTCGGTTGGTGGGGCTGCCCTCCAGTGGAATTCTTACTTAACTCGAGATCCAAGTATCATCGAGGCTGGGTTGGGTCATTCTCAGGTTGTCCATTTTTTTTATGTGGCAGTCGGAATTACTGCATTATATACTCCCCGAGGGCTGGGGACGGGGAATACCAGGTCAACGGAGCTCGGCAAACAAAAATGAGCGGCGTCTTGGCGAAAAAGGAAGTGCTTTTCATCCTGTTGTCGACTTTGTTATTTTCGATCGCACTGTGGGAAGGGGAAACACGCGACATCAGTTGCATTTGCACATTTTATAGAGGAGAGTCTTTCTAAACAGCAGGCAGGCGAGCAACACATGTTTAGCGCATGCTTCTCGAGGTTCTGCGAAGTCTCTAGTTTTCTTGTCGGGGGAGTTCATTTGACATCAAACAGCCTGAATGATATCACAAAACATGGTCTCGAACTCGCTTTCCGTAGTCCAGATGTTCACTGTCCGTTCGACCATCAGTGGCTCTTGGTCGTGCCATGCTGTTAAGGTGGCATATCTGGATGAGAAGACCGGCTGGAGCCGTGAAGGTGGTGAGGGGTGAGAATCTCCCCTTTCTCCTTTGGCTTTATTTACTTTTCCCCACATCACAGGAAGGATATTTGGTTCAGCAGAGCTTGTTGGTTTCGCTGCCATATCATGTTTGATACCAAAAAATGCAGTTTTTTCTTACTTTAGGTATATATAGAACTTTCTTTAGCTGATGGGAGGAGAGAATAGGCACGCCCGCACTCGGGAAATGAGACGACTGGGCGATGGGAAGGGAGTGGCGAGGGTCAGTTGGACTATGTTAGCAGTTCGGTTTCGCTGAGACATCGGCATGTAGGATGAAAGACGAAATAGCTTCTGGTTCGGGGAGGAAAAAGAATTATATATAGAATGGAATAAAGAAAAGTTTGAAAATGTACACTTGTGTCATTAGAACAAGGTAGGAAAGGTGAGTGGCCGACGGTACTGAGTCTATGTTTTACGGCTTTTCCGGCAAATTGGCAGACGCTGGCCTCTCACTGACGAGACATGGCTGTTTGTGGCCAAGTCTCTCCTAGCATAAGCATGCAAACCGCGAGGAAGTAATATCATGAAGTTTGCAAATCCTGGGCAATCCTTTGGCCTGGTCAGTCGAGCAAGCTTTTCATGTAGTATCGCATGTGCGCGGGTGACTTCAAGCTTCTTAAACAACCCAATAGACATCCACCTTCACGCTCTCAACGTTGTTCGTCCATCCCTGAAACCTCGTCTTGCCCCATACAGTTATGATATCACCTAGCTTCAGGTCCCGCACAAACTTTCCGTCCCCTGTTGCTGTCCCCCGTCCATTAGCCGCAAGTTCAGCTGCGGCCGTCTCATTTTCAGGGTCGGTATCATCAGTGTAGCTCCATACGACACGATGCTCTTGTGTCTCCCGCGCTGCTGTTTTGTTGCACTGGATCTTGAGATGCTCTTGTGGGTGGAGCGGGTGATCAAACCCGGTGTCGGCTTCGCTCCCTGTCACTGTTGGGTAGACGGTTGACAAGTCTTCCAACACAAGTGACGGCTGCTGCTGGGCTTCTGGCGAGCCATCCCCAGCGTTGTTAGTCCACCTTTCAACACCCGCCTCAAACCAGGTCCACGATCCATGGTAGGTATCGTGATCTTGTTGGTCGCCACCCCAGCCTTGATCACGACTTCGGATAGTGAAGACAATCTTGCGGCAAGGGTGGGTGATCAGCGGGTCTGGATAGTCCATCAAAGCCTGGAAATCACCTGCTGGGAACTGCTCCCCAGGCGCGTTTGGTGGGACACCGGCGCAATAGATGTTTCCATATTGCTCATTTCGGGGGCTTTTAGGCCATTCTTGAAACCCAAGGGGTACGGTTCGAAGCTGCAAGGGAATGAGAGAACGGTGTTAGCGAGGTTGGTGTTCCTTTGTCGGTGGAATGCTTCCTCTTCAAATCGACGCCGAAGAACTTACCAGAAACTCATTTTCTGTACCGTTTGCCACCATGGAGTGGCCGATGGTATGAAACCCATGCTCGCCGTCGGTCGTGTACTTGACCTCGCTGGATATGTGTGGCCAATATTCGGCCTGGTCGACGATGTTATCAACCAATTCGGGGGGTAGATGGAGGCCCTTTATCAGCATCGTCTTGACGACAATGACGTCGAGAATTTGAGGTTGGTATGGGTGCTCGAGAATTTCCTGAGTAGTTCTACCATTAGATTGCGTGTGAGCATCTAATTCAGAGCCACCCAGCCATGCACCGACCCACCTCCCGAGCATACTGCTGATGGGCCACATCGTTGCTGTTGTTTGCAGCGGACGTATCTTGCAAGCTGGGAACGGTCTGTTCTATTATTGCCTACGACGACGCGGGGGTGATGCGTTGCGGGAAAGATGGACGTTTGGCGGTTGCACGTAGTTGCGTCGGGGACGAATGAGTTGGGTTGGAAGCCGGGGGTCACCTTTGAGCACGGAGGGGAACAGGGAGAATTGTTTGCAATATTTGAAAGAGGTCTGAGTTGATCAAATTAGGAATGCCACGCTTATTGCTTTGTGAGTAACCTCAGTAAAGACGTGTTGCCAACTTGTGCGTTGAGGTGGCTGAGGCCTCGTCCCAATGCAAACAACTGAGCTGAATGCTGTGACATCACCTCCAACGCGTGGGGGAAATAGTGCCTACAGGGGTCCTTAGGCGAGCCAGCATGTGGGGGTCGAAGCGCAGGCCTACGCGGGCCCGTAGCTGACACGTCCGCCATAACTCAAAACATGAAAACCTTAAAACATGAAAACACAACCTTCGCGTCACTCGGTAGTTAGCTTGCATGTAGTGGGTTAGCCTGCGTGTAGTGGGCTGGCCTGTATGTAGTGGGTTAGTTTACACGTCGTGGGTTAGCTTACATTGAGAAGGCTAAGTGGCCTATGCGTAGTGGGTTAGCCTGTACAGGGGATACATTATACCTAGGGCGGTTATCGCGGACGTGTCGGCTACGGGCCCGCGTAGGGCCACGTGAAATGACGGAATCCCGGATGGAAGGTCTGGGCCTCAACCGTCAGAACGGCCGAGTTCGCACCAATCGCATGTTAGAAGTTGTCGTGAGGGAAAATGGCTTCGTCCCTGTGATGCACTTTCTTGCAGTATTGACTGTTACGCGAGCAAGCCGATCGATCCTCTCTGGCCGCTCCGATAATCCCCGCTTCTTCGACGCTCCCATCGAGCATAGCCGCTGCCGTTCAACCGCCGTTTCGAAGGTCCGCCGCCCACAATGAAGTTCCGGGTACGGATAGCGGCAGCGAGTCTGCGACATGCCTCGCAGTTTCCCCAGCCCACAACAAGGCATTTATGCAAAGATGCGGTGGCCACGCGAATATCCGCTCAACGGCCCAGCGGGGGCCTGTCGGTCGTTCGTAGACAATTGCACTCACGCCCTTCACAACGAAGCGGTGCGGCGTCGAACCCCGCCATGGCGTTCCCATGTTTGGACGCACTGGAGACCCGGTCGGCAACACTCAAGAATGAAGTCAGATCCCGATCCGACGCTAGCGGGCCAGAACCGTCCTACACGGCCGGCGCCGCGCAGATATACCACTGCGAAGATCCTCTGTTGCTTGACTGGGGCGGCGTGCTCCGCGAGTTCAACATTGCGTACGAGTCGTGGGGCCAGATGAACGCCGACCGAACCAATGTTATACTCCTTCACACGGGACTTTCAGCGTCGTCGCACGCCCATTCCACTGTTGAGAATCCGCAGTCGGGGTGGTGGGAGAAGTTCATAGGGCCGGGCCTAGCATTGGACACGGAGAAGTACCACATCATCTGTACAAATGTCATCGGCGGCTGCTACGGCTCCACGGGGCCGAGCAGCATCGATCCAGCGGACGGCCAACGTTATGCCACGCGATTCCCCATATTGACCATGGAAGACATGGTGCGCGCCCAGTTCCGCCTGCTGGATAGCATTGGTGTCAAGCGGCTTTACGCCAGTGTCGGGTCCAGCATGGGCGGTATGCAGTCCCTTGCTGCCGGCGTGCTGTTCCCAGACCGTGTTGGCCGCATTGTCTCCATCAGCGGCTGCGCCCGCAGCCATCCGTATAGCATCGCCATGCGCCACACGCAACGTCAGGTGTTGATGATGGACCCCAACTGGAATCGGGGCTTCTACTATGGCCACGTGCCGCCACACGCCGGGATGAAGCTGGCCCGGGAGATCGCCACTGTCACCTACCGCTCTGGTCCCGAGTGGGAACAGCGGTTCGGCCGCCGCCGCGCTGACCCAAGCAAGCCGCCCGCTTTATGCCCCGACTTTCTCATCGAAACGTATCTCGACCACGCTGGCGAGAAGTTTTGCCTCACCTACGATCCCAACAGCCTGCTCTACGTTAGCAAGGCCATGGATCTGTTTGACCTAGGCCGGGACAGCCAGCGCGCCGCTGCCACACGTCGCGCGGAGCGCCAAGTCTCGTTTTTGGATGGTGTTTATGAGTCGGCCGCCGACGCTGCGTGCAGCCTGACGCTACCCGACAAGCCATACGAGGAGCAGCCGGACACCACGGTCTCCTCTGAATCTGACGGCGACGGCGTGGGTCCTGACTCCGTGTCCGTATCGCGGCCCCCTGCGGATCTTGTCGCCGGCCTGTCAGCGCTGTGGGATCACCCCGTCCTGGTCATGGGCGTTGCGAGCGACATTTTGTTCCCTGCGTGGCAGCAACGCGAGGTCGCGGAGGCGCTTCGCATGGCCGGAAACAGGAACGTCGCGCACTACGAACTGAGTGAGGAGCAGAGCCTCTTCGGGCACGACACCTTCTTGCTAGATGTTATGAATGTTGGAGGCGCGATCAAAAACTTCCTGCGGTAACAGAAAACAAAGAAAACGGCAAAGCAGAACTATATGTCCCTGTGTCGAAATTATAAGTGATCATTGGGGCAAGGCATGGTCACGTCAAAGATATCTCCTGCTTCTTAGCCCGATGGGCAACATGGGCCGTGTTGTGCCCCCCTCTCATAATTTTACGATAACGAGGGCATCTTTGAGACACAAAAGCCATTGGGTATATAAAAACCAAGCATCTAAAATGCAGATATGCCGCTCAACTACAAGATCAAGACAAATGAATCATCCCTCGCCCTCCAGTATGTGTATATAACATCGGCCTTTGTGCCCTCGTACATACTCAATCATTATACATTAGCAAATTAGATGAATCCGGTACCGAACGCGTCGACATGTTGATGCCGGGGGTCAGTTCGCATGCTCGGCCCGCGTGCTAGGCCAACACCGAGGCCATCAACAGGTGATCGTGAGCGACCAGGGGGTCCCACGCCTGGAAGCATCAACGTGGTCCCTGCGACGCCCTGTGGAGGCAATGAGTGTTCGTGGTTTGCAGCAGGCTTCTGGCCAATCGATCGTAACGGAGGCGTCCAGAGCGCCGGGTCTCGCGAGGACGCTTCGGGGGAAAAGTTGAAGTTCAGGGGTGGAGGGGCTTTTTGCCGTATGAACTCAGGCTCAGGCTGTAATTCTGGCTCCTCAGATGGTGGTATGGGCGACGATGAAGAGGCGAGTGGCCATGTAGCGGAGTCGGGGGTAGGTGGGATGTTGGGGCCAAAGTCAAACTTGAACCCGGCATCTATCACGGTACTGACTGTGGGCCGCTGTCGGAGGGGCGGCGCGTCAATTGTTGGTGCTGGGCTCAGCGTTCGGTTGGGTTGGTGGAACTGGAGAGCATTGGTACGGGATGAGGGAGAGACTGACCCGCCTCCTGGGTTATAGGGGCGAGAGTTGGCCGTCCGTTGACTGCTTGGCACACCATATTCGTCCAATGTAGGGCGGCGTGGGCCCCTTCTCAGAATGAATGACCCCCTCCTGGGACTGTGTTCTCGCGAGGGAAACGAGCCCGTCTCTGCCTCGCTGCCCAGGAGCGGAGACGAGCGCAATGGTGCTGGTTGTAAGGTGACGACAGGCTCGTCGGGTTCGTCCACATCTTCGCTGTAGATGCTACTGGACATGCTGGCCCTGCTACTGTCGTCTTGGCTGCTGAGCTGCTGGTTTTGCAGCTGAGTTCGCTGCGCATACGCCAGTGACTTCTCAAGTTCTTCGATCTCCATAGAAAGACTGACGCGTCGAGGAGAATTCAGTGTGAGGGTGTCACGTCTAGCCCGGACGCTTTGAATGATGGGCCTTGCATATTGCTCCATCAGATATTCACCATCCGCACCTGGGCTCGCGTCGTCCATCATTTCCTCGGGGCTCTGAGCCATAAGATCACGTAAAGTCGGTTCGTTAACAGCAGGGGATTGCACGCTCGAACCGGAGTCCTGTCGCCGATATCCAATGGAGCCGGCATTGCTCGATGCGGGACTCTGAGGTCGGCTTCCCATCGCACTCAGACCCCGAGGGACGGCGCTGATGCGGGCGGGACTGCGTGGCCGAAGCTCGATTTGTCCTGCAGCGCGGGAAACAGGGCCGACAGCAGCTGGGCTCTGAGACCGGAGCTCCTGCACAACAGTGTTGATCCGGGAACTAGCGAGGGTCGAAGGCTGCGATCGCGGGACGCCCAGGCCCTGGTCTTGAGAAGTGTTATCGTCCGTGTTGAAATGATGCGGCTGACTATCGTCACGGCTGTTTGTTCTGGCCTCTGATCTAACGAGTTCCGGTCTATTCTCTTGAGCAGGGCCGCGGGAAACAAAAGCGCCATGGGAGTTGCCTTGGGGGCCGCGACGGTGACCAGTATGGTTGGGGGGTCGGGGAAGCTCTTGCGTAGGAGGGCTGTATCGAGGCGGACCCTGGTGGATGGCGATCCTGCCGCGGCTCCCCGGTCTGTTCTCGATGTTGCCCCTGAACACGGGTTCTGCAGTGGTCGAAGCTGCCGAGTTCGGCGGGCTTCGCAACCCGCCGCGGCTACCGGGCCTTTGATCCGCAATTCCCCTGAATACCGGCTCCGGACTTTGCGATTGCAGCGAAGCCTTGACTGCTGGCACCCCCCCAGGCGCCCTTTGCCTCCCCTTCTCTGCTCCCAGCCATGCCATCTCCCGCGTCTTTGAGGACTCTGTCTCCTTCTCCTTCGCGAGCTTCTCTTGTACCGATGCCATGATCGTTTCAACCATGTCGTCTGCCTCTTCGCCGAATACAGAGCTATTATCGGTTTCGGACCGTGGTGTCGGTGGCAGTTGCATTTCCCCCAGCGGTGATTTTGGAGTAGGCGGTCCGGAAGCGGGACTCCTCAGAAAGTGGGCATCTGGCGGGCCGCCCCATTCTTTGACTTTGCCATCAGAGGTCCCGGGACGTGCTGTAGGCGCTGGCAGGACAAGACTGACAGACGACCCGTTTTTTGCGCCCAGTCTTGAGCTGAACCCCGGCCCCGGGGCTGCTAGGCTGCTCGAGGAGCCGTTACCCGCACGGAATCTCGAACCGAATGGTGCCGGAACCACGAGACTGGCGGATGACCCATTGTTCGCACCAAGTCTCGTTCGCATATTCGCATGGCCACTCCCCAGGTTCAGCATGCTCGAAGCGGCGAGATTGCCATGACCGGGGTTGCTCCCGCCGTACGGCGACCTGAAGTCCTGCGAGAGGGCGGTGTCTGGTCGCGGGATGGATATGTTCGCCTTGCCGATGTTACGGTCCGCTCGTTCCCATCCTTGCAGCTGTGCGGGCTTGCTCTCGGATTTTCTACGCCATCAGTTGTTGGTCGGCGCGCCTTGCAGATATGCGCAACAGCACTCACTTTTTCTTGTCCCCAAACTTCAGTCCGAAAAAAGACACCATCTTGGTTGGATGATTGTTGATATCTACGGATCTACCTGCTGCCCAAAGGGTTAGCAAGCTTCAGTCACCGATTTTGGATGGACACCGACAGTATCATATGCGCCGTGCGTCGATTTCCACGAACTGCGAAAGGAGTGACGCGGTAAAGTAGTCACGACTGGCGGTCCATGTCACAAATGCCCAGGGCGTTCGGACTGGACTTCTCCTGGAAACGCCTCGTTTCTAACGCGCAATCGGCAGCAGGACGCTAACACAGGCCGACATCGAGATTCCCTTTGCGGGGATGAGGTCGGTATTGTGTTCTGCTATCAACAGCCAGAGATAGAGGAATCGAACGAGACTCGAGGGGGGGAACACGACCAAAGAGCGTTGAGTAAAGAGCGACAGGCACAGCAACAACGATGACCACCACGACCACGAAGAGCAACAACAGCAGCGCAGATTGTGTGGGACCAGACAAAAAGGATGAAGCCAGAGAAAGGCACGGGGAATTTGGAGCTCAGTCTTTCTTGTGGGGATTCAACAGGACTCCCCGGCTAGCGTCACCAACAGACTGCAAGGGCCAGGGGTGCGGACCCAGGATTTCAGGATCCAAAGATCCAAAGCTGTCGGAGCCGTCCATCGCACCATCCCACGATGGGCGGTTCGCGGTTCGCGGTGCGCGGGTCGCGGGTCACCCAGACCACAGACCATGCGAATGGGGTCGGAAATGAGTGATCGGAGGATCAATGGAGTTTGACAGCAAGTTCGTGGGCATCAGCAGTGGCTTGCAGGTGCGGGAAAAAAGGAGCGCGCAATGACCCCCCAGGCTGAAGAAACAGGAACCCCGGCGCCTGGCTCAGGGGGAACTGAGCTGAAGGTCCAAATTTAGAGCAAATTTGGATGGCAGACGCGCCGCAACCCGCGTACCTTGCAGCTGATCGGCTGCAGAGGTCGCATCCCGCATTCCGCATTCCGCAGTTGAAACTTGAAACAGGGACGGACGACCGCGGCCCCAACAATTGCAGACGATTGCACACACGAGTGTCGATTGCAATGATTGTGATGAGCTGTTGCCATTGCAGATTAGATTCTTGCGGCTCTGAAGGGGCCCCGAGAACAGGAACTGGGAACTGGTCTTGGCCATCTTCGCGTGTGACGGGATGCGCGTTGCATGACGCGCTTGCCTTCATCAACCTATGTGGCTTGCATCAACAGTCTGTGACGAAAAGCCGCACGTCCTGCCTATCAACGACGTCAGCTTTGAACGTGTTCAGTCACGCAATATCTTCAGAAAACCGAGCTTGCAGCGTACAACACAGCGAACAGCGTATCTGGCGAGTCTGAGCCTCAAGTAACACCTGTCTGTTGTTAGAATAGGATGTATCGTCTCGTTACGCTCTTGCTAACCCCTCGTATTCGATGTGATGATGCCGATTTCGCCAAGATCTCTGAACATCTAGGGGCTTCCGGGCTGAAGGTATGCCAGATTCTCACGCCCCGCGCTCACAGTGACATCCCGTTTCACCTTGTTCTTGCCGGCAGCCTGAAGATGAACACGATAGCTGTTGCGATGGCGAGAAATCCTGCCGCGGCGAAGAAAGGAATTCCGATCCAGAAGCCACCAATGCTCATACCAACACTCAGGCTTTTTGCTAGCACAGGCCCTGCCAGCATGGCGCCTGCCAATTCCATGAACGTGATTAGCGAGTTGACAGTTCCCACGTGGTGCTCCTCGGTCAACGCGCTCAACAGCGATCTGGTAAGTTGCGACATGCCGGCTCCAAGCGACATCCACACGAGACCGAAGCAGAGCATGTAGCCGTTGTCCGCAATCGCGATCATCAAGCAGCCTACCACACCAAGCACGCCAGAGAACCGAGCCAGCCAAAGATCCTTAGATACACCTGACATGCCGAGGCGCCCGACGCAAACCCAGCTAGCGACTGGCAGCAAAACCAGGAGTGTAGCAAGACTGGCTGCGCTGCGAACCGTCAAGAGTAGTGTTGCCTTGGACCAACTCCATCCGTAGCGCTTCGTGGCGTACTGCATGAGCATCTCGGTCACGAACTTCCCAAGTATGACGAACATGGCTGATAGCATCAACAGAGCAAGGCTCTTATTGTTCAACACAAAATCTCCAACATCTACGACGCTGTCTCGCGCCTTAGACCAGAGAATCCGAAGCGCGGAGTGCTTGCTGTCCTGGGTAAAGTCCCCTCCGCCTCTATCCTCGCCGGAGTCGGCACTCTGGCCGTCCGCCTGTCGATCGGCCCTCTCCTGGCGCGCCCTTTCCAGTCCCGGTGCGTGTAGTTGAAGCGTTTCCGGGAAAGCAAAGCATACAGGCAGACACAGCAGCATCAAGCTGAGCGAAATGTTGAGGGCCAGCCAGTCACTGTAAATCATGATAGCGCCTGCGATCGGCGCCGCAATCATGCCGGAAACGAGAAAAGCGGCGGCAATCTGGAAAAACACGGTCGCCCGCGATGCAACAGGCGTCACATCGGCCAAGAATGTGTACAACATGGCAACAACCATCTGGCTAGTGCCGCCGATGCTGTCCAGAGGTCAACGGCCGAACATTCACCGCCCAAGACAACTCGGTCGCGAACTGACTTACAAGAAAAACAAGGAGCCGAACCACGTTGTCCAGAGAGGGACAATGTCAGAGAAGAGAACTAGTAAGACCAGAGATATCAGTAACCAGTTATGGGTTAACAGCAACACACCATCGCCAGCAAAACACATACACACAACCATATTAAAGCCAATGGCCAGCGAAAATCCCAAGATACCCAGAAAGAGCACTGGTCTTCGGCCCCACCGGTCGGACAAGATACCGTACGGAACAGCTGCAGCAGATTAGCTAGTGATCTCCCGAAGCAACAGAAAGAAAGACAGAATAAGAAGAAAACTAACCACAGAGAAGCCCAGGAATGGCCTCAAACGTGTAATACCAACCCCTGAGCATTGCGAGGTAACTCTGGACTTCTTTGTCTTTGCACGGGTCATCGGCACCCCCTTGACCCCATGGAAGGGTGCTATCTCGAGTCCGTTCCGGGTGCATTTGGCGGCACAGGATCCTCTCCATCAACTCGTTCGTGGGCGGAACGCTCATTCCGTAGCCGAGTTCGAGTAGGAAGAGGATGGCGAAACAGAGAAGTGTGACCTTTGGCCGGAGCTGTAAGCGTAGACGATCTAGCTGATCTTGCGACTGGCCCTGTCCCTGGCCTAACAATGGCGTCCGTTCCTCCGCGACGTCCCCGACTGGGCCGCCCAGGACGTCGACATCATGACCCCTATGGTTGTTGTTTTGTGCCATTTACGTGGTCTTGTTCCCGAATTGCACAAGCGCGGCCTCGGAACCACTCTGCCCAAACTTTGACGGGCCAAACCAATATTGGCGATCGAACTTCACCAAATCAACAACGTTGACTTAGGTCAAACGGCGATTTTGTGAAGGAAGATCAAGCCTCCTGGCCAAGACGGGGGGGCGGCGGCCTTATTAACCAAGACGGGAAGATGGCAGCAGGTTTCAGGTCCCGGATCCTGGGTCCCGCTCGATGGCAGGATGCGGCTCGTTTGATGCCGGCCTGTCGCCAGCTTAGGAAGGTAGATAGACGTCTACCTTTCCATGATAGGCTGGCGATACCGAGCTGCGAAAGGAATCGCTAAATCCAAAAAGTAGTCAAGCCCAACCAAAAGCGCAGGTAGAATTGAAAAGGATCCGCTTCAGTTCAGTCATAAGGCAAAGCAGGCCCCCTCGTTATTCCACTCGGTAATGCCAATGTAACCTCCTCACCCGGACATTAATGTTGGCTTCGGAAGACATGATGAGATGAAACATGATACTCGGAGATAGCTAATGTCAGCTTACCGTTCGAAAGACATTGTGCGCTATGTCGAGGATCTTTCCGCAGAGGAGAAATCAAGTCCCGTTGCAACTTGCAAAGCTAATTCGGAGCGAGAAGACGGGGACAGACTCGAGAGACTCTGCTCGCGTCCAATGTTGAGTGGAGACCGTCCAGTACCAAGCTTCGCGATTGCATCGACTCTATCCGGCCTTATTAGAGTACAAGTGGTCGGCTGGACCCTTGAATGTGTAAAAGTGCTTGTAAGGTGGTGCGCTCGCTACATTCGTTTGGGTGGCAATCACACGGTCCAGCGTGATATCTGGCAGCCCGCCAAGATCAGATAACATTGTTGGTTGCGGCGATGACGACACCAGCCACCGGACGGCTCCCGGGCACACCCATGGTGGGCAAACGAAGTTTACAAAGTCGATGCCCAGACCAGTCTCCTTTACCTCGCCGTTTTGCGGAGCATGCACCAGTCAGTTTTATGCCAGACGCACCCCTCGCGAGACAGGCCAACACATCGCACAGTAGCAATGCGCAGATCCGTGAGGTGGTTAGGGTGGGGTGGGTGCGTTGGCGAACCGGCAGTGGCACCTGGCTGGCACACTAGCAACCCGAGAGCTAGCGCCCTTGCCCCACCGTTGCAGCAGATTTGTGCCAGTGCCAGTGAGCGATGATGCAGGCACCCATTGAGGCGGTCTGCCGTGTGGGAGAACCTTGGAGACCAAAAATGGTCAAATGTAAAACCACCTGTCGCAGAACAGAAACCCGGAAAAATTAACCCATTTCACATCCGTGAAGATATTCGTAATTCTAGAATGTATGAAGTCGAAGCAAAAGTGTTGTCCACCAAGCCCCTTGTAAGTCCTCTCCCCTCTTCCTGGTGAATCCATCGGCGTAGACAAGGCGTCACACAAGGTAGATCAAGTCACCAACATGCTCAATAGGTAGAGAGCGAGGCGGTGTGGACAAAATTAGTCTTGTGAGTTCCCAACCCGAATCTAGAGTCCCTCCAAACCGCGGCCACGACGATCCTTTCTTTCAAGGCATGATTCTGACACCCTTCAAGAAAGACATATCAGGACCAGAACGGGGTTGAGCGCACATGGGAGTCAGCCGAACGGCGGACCAGGCCGAAAGGGAGCGATATCGATGGCGTTGGTATTGTTGCAATTCTCGAGAAAGACACCGGTATTATTTCCTCCGCGATCCCACCCGTATATGACATCCAAACCCGATCCTGACAAGCATGACAGGGCCTGAGGTTGTGCTGCAAAAACAATATCGTCCGCCACTAGACAAGATCGTTGTTGAATTGCCCGCAGGTTTAGTAGACGAGGGGGAGACCGCAGAGCAAGCCGCTATTCGAGAGCTGCGAGAAGAGACGGGGTATGTTGGGGAAGTGTTGATGACATCGCCCGTTATGTGGAACGGTAAGCTCTCGCAATCCCCATTCTTGCCTGTCTTGCCCTTCATCTGACATCAGCATCCCCCTACCAGATCCAGGCTTCTGCAACACCAACCTCAAAATGGTCCACGTTAGCGTCGACATGAGTCTGCCGGAAAATCAGAACCTGAAGCCCGAGTTGGAGGAGAACGAGTTTATCGAAGTCTTTCATGTGAAGCTGGTCGATCTGTGGGACGAATGCATCAAGCTTGAGGCCCAAGGATACGCCATCGACGCAAGGATAGCCAACCTGGCCGAGGGTATTGAGATCGCAAAGAAATTTCGGCTTTAGGCCAGCCGGCACCAAATAAAAAGGAGCCGACATGTTGATGAAAAGCCGTAGACTAGATTTTCCCTTCTCTTCGCAGACCCTCCCATAGAGCCAATGCAGCAAGAGTCTTCCCATCGCGCGCCGCCTCTTTCCACAGATCCTGCATTCTAACCAACTTCAGTGTGATCTTTTCACCGTGGTCGTGAAGCCCTGTCAGTCGGCCTGTCCACTCGCCCAGCTGCGACCTTGGGATTCGACGCTCGTGCGCATAGATGGGGATGTACTCGTCGCAGGCGCCTGGGGACGGAAACACACCGCGCGGGAGATTCCCGTCACGCAAAGCTGCTCCCTCATCCCCAAAGGAGCCACCGCTGATACCCGCGGCCAGATCACTCAGAGAGGTGAGCTCCCCAACAGGAATCTCAAGCCCCAGCTCCTCTTGGATCTCATTCGCGGCTGTACCCCCGAAATTTCCCGCCTCGTCTACCATGCCGGCTGGCAACTCCACGAACTCGAGGCTGCCCGCCGCGATGCGAGGTTGTACCGTGAGGAGGACGTAACGCTCGTCCGTATCGGCGGGCACATCGTCGGGCACCAGCGTCACGAGCATCGCAACGCTGGGGCCGCGCAGGAAGACGGCGCCGGGTAGCCATTCGTCCGCGCCGTTGGAGACCTTTGACGTCAGCTTCAAGAAGCCGACCCGCTTGCCGAATAGGTCGTAAGCTTGGACTGTGACCGATCGCAACACATAAGGATCTGAGTGGAACGGATGTGAGGCATTCTGGCTTTGGAGCTCGAGCGAGTTCTGAAGCGTCGTAATCCAGGACTGCGGGCCGGCCGTTTGGTTAGCTGCCAGGCTGCGGAGCTCAAGCATTGAATTGCCAGCACTTACCTGGAAGGGGTGGAACTTCAAGACCTGCTCTTCCGAGAGCCCCTCCGGTAGCGTTACCGGGACGCCGAGCCGCGAATGGTTGAAGGTGGACATATTGCGAGCAAGGTTTCGGTATGGCCAGCTGCGAATAATTTTTTGGCGGACTGTCGTTGGGTTGAGGACCATCACACGGCTGGGAAAGAAGTGTAGTTGCGCCAGAGTTTATAATGTATGTATATGAGGTGAGTCCCCGATGGTCACACATCGGCATTCCAGCTGGAGGGAGCCTGAGGAAGCTGGGCACCTACCCTGTTCCTGGAGCGGGGTTGCGCCCACCTAGCGGCAACCAAGCTGCGGCTAGGTTCTGCCTTGCAGGGGAAGCTCAGGTGGACCAGCGGGCCAATGAGCGAGCACCAACCGGAGGGTCAAAAGACGGGGGTGCGGCATGTTGACGGTGATGGAGGGTGTGGTGAATTCTTCCCCGTTCTAAAAGCTCTGGGCTGCGTGGCTGCCTGAAATACTGGTCTGAGTAGTGGGGCCAAGTTCCAATCCGTGTCTGAGGCTTCGTACCTGCCTTACAGGCAGCTCCCGTCGTTCCACCTCGCAACGAGCTACCTTCCAACAAGAACCTTGGTCCTTGGTACCGCACCGAAAGCCTTGCCAGTCAAAACCCAATGACATGAAGTATCAAGGTGCCTCGAGAAGCCTGGACGGTTGTGGGAAGTTGGGAAGTCGTGAGGCTTTATGTGATCATAGGTAGGGGGTTTGAGTGCTGAATCGCACTTGACCCAAGAGTAAAGTATGGCTTGGCCCAACTTCAGTGCTGGCGAACAAGGGACCTCTTCAAACACTCCGGAAATCTTGCGGAATTTGTCGAGATAACAGGGGCAAAATTGCAGTTTGGGCATCAGAACATGGCAGATGAATAACCTTTCCGAGCGGTGAGCTGAAGAAGAATGGTTTGGCACCGCCGAGACTGAGAAATCGGCACTGAAAAGCCCATGGCTGAGCAATTGTCTCAAGGAAGCCGATTCCCCTTTCTCGTAGAAATACCAACCTCCGATTGCGTCGTATCATCAGCATACCTCTTATATGCCACAACATATTGCGCATCATCGCTCCAAGTATCCTTGACACTCTTCCTCTCCACCACAGCCTCAAACCACCTATCCCACCTCCCCCAGACCTCCTCATCCTCGCCACGCTCCCCCTCCTTTGGAATCCCAACCCCCCCTGATTTATAATGATCGATCAGAAACAACCTCTTCGCCCACGGCGCCAACATGACATCCACCAAGCTAAACCTCGCCCCCAAAAACCACGGCCCCCCTCCATCCATCTCTCTCGCAAATACCTTCAACGCCTCGCGCAACTTCCCCCTCACGGCCTCAATCCCCTCCTCCTTATCCGGCGTGTGCTGCAGCAGCTTATAAAACGCCGGGACAATCCTCGAGCTCACATGGTCCATCCATAACCTACACCTCGCGCGCTCATACACCTCCGCCGGTCCCTCCCCGCGCGGCAGCAGCGCCTCTCCATTCTCATGACCGGCAAACGCCTCGTCGAGGTACTCGCACACGACAGAGCTCTCATAAAGTGGTTTGTGCTGCTTCCCATCCCCTCCTGGAACTGGGACAGCAAGGGTAGGGACCAAGCCGCGGGGGTTGAGGGCGAGGAATTCTGGCGCCTTGTGATAAGGGTTGATCTCGACGTACTGGTGGGGGATGTTCTTCTCGACGAGGACGACCCAAGCGCGCTGCACAAAGGGGCAGAACCAGCCGCCGTACAGTTTGAGGGGGTGGTCTGCGCTGTGCGCGGCAGCGAGGGAGGCAGCCGCAGATGTAGGTTTGTCATGAAGGGTGGTGTCAACAGTTGCCATGGTGCCGTCTGATGCTAGGGAAGTGCAGGGTTGGGCTGCAGTCGAACTGAAGTGAGGTGATGCAGTTTGAGATTCACGCGCTTAGAGGAGGGTCGATGACGTGGGATGAAAGGGGGAAAATGCGGGGGAGCTTGAATTGGAGGCGGTGGTTACCTTGGAACTTTGTAACTACTCCAGCAAGGGAAAAACGACAATCCCGTGTGATTTAACATATACTATTTATTTACCGTCTGCTTCGTGTCCCTCAATGCCCGCCCGGCCAGGAATCCCGTCTGTTCTCTAGTTGGCAATCTGAGATTAGACACGTTGGTACAATTACAAGTTTCCGCCTGTCGTCCGATTTATCCCCACCTAACATCTGAACTTTCTGTTGACGTAGTTGTCGTCGTGGTAGTATACCTGGGGTCGCGTTGAAATGCCGGTTGGGGTGGCAGGAAATCAGGCATCGGTGGCCTCCCGACAGCCAGATCATCTTGCTGCCAGGGAGCGACTGGTCTCGTTTGACCGGGACCAGGCGTGGGCTGGCCTGGAGGCGGTCCAGAAGCGTACTCAGAGACAGGCCAATCGGTACGAATGGTGGGCGCTCCAGACTGGTGCGGTGTCCTGACGCCATCGAGCCATTTAGACACCGGTTTCCCTGGTCCGTTGGGAGCAACCGCAGGTGTTGGCGGCCCCGCCAGCGCTGTGTATGTTGTCTCATTCATGAAACCCGGTCCGCCGTTCTTGCCAAATGTACCCGCCTCCGAGTCCCGGTTGTAGCCACCTTCGGCTTTGAAGGTTGCCTGCATCAGGGCGTCCATCATCTCTGAATTTGTCTTCTTGTCGTTGTGCGCCATATTCGGCGGCGCCAGGATCGGAGCTGTGTCACGTTCCATGGTGGCGCCACCGTATGCCATCTCTGGACCGCTGCCTTTTTCCGATCTGCTGAAAAATAGGGGAAGAGAGGAGAGCCGTTTGCCGTTGTTGCGCCACTTCCTCCACATGAAGCTTGCGGCTACCATAATACCAATGAGAGCTAGGAGGGAGAGTTAGCCACCTGCTCGAAGACCGGGAATGCAAGCACGACTTACCGAGAACTCCGATCACAATTCCAGCCGCCGCGCCGGGGTTCATCCCGCCTTGCTCAGTGGCCACGGCCCCCAAGGCATTATCCGGGTTGGCCACCTGTTCCGACTCTGGCAGTGGCGTTTGATCTGCACTCGGGAATTTTAACGTCGTAGACAGGGGCGCCTGGCCAATAGAAGGGCTAGTCGGTAGCGTCGGGAGTCCCGCTGCTACGGTTTGTGTGTCTGTAGATGTTCTAGTCGTGGCGGTCGTTTGTCCTGGTAACGGTATTGTCTGGACACCGGCAGCAGTCGTCTCAGTCACAGCGGGCAGGGCGACAACATTTGTAGGAGATTTGGTGGGGGTGGTCGTCGAAGTCCCTGTCTGGACTGGTGCTAGGGCTGGGGGAGGAAGCGTTGCTGCGGTGGTTGTTGTTGCCGCGGCAGTCGTAGGCGGAGGCGGTATTGCCTGAGCCGTCGAGGTCGTTGGAGCAGGGAGTGGCTGAACGACTTCGGGAGACGTTGGAGCTGCCAGAGCGGGCGGGACTACAGCTGGGGGCGGGGTTGCTGTAGGGGGAGCGACTGAAGTCTCATCTCCGGACTCTTCAGACCCAGAGTCGGACGAGTTCCCAGACTCAACCCCATCCGAGTCCGATGCGCTGGTTACGGCGCCGTCAACGACCTCCTCGGCGGCAACCGTGGACACGGGCAAGACTGAGTTTCCAGCCCCGGGGCTTGCTACTCCTCCGGTTACGAGTTTGAATCCCCCTGAGGGCATCCCTTGAGGCGTGATCGAGGCTGGGCGAGTCGTCGGCCTTCTTAGAGGAATCTTGTCATCATCCGACTCCTCCCCAGAGGCTTCGCCATCGCTGTCGTCCCGGCGAGTCAACCACTCTCGGTGGCTCTTCCGCAAGAGGTAGTTACGCCGGCGCAGTGATGGCTCCGTCGTCCTCATGGTGTTTGTTGTTGCTGATCCGAAACTCCTCGCAAGGCTCAACCTTACAAAGCGTACGTTCCCCTGCGTAGATAGGTCCTCATCTGCTAGACGACTGCCCGAGTTCGCCCCAAAGAGAGGAAATGTTGAGTCTAGAAGAGAGAAATATAGAAAGAAGGGAAGATGTAAAGATGCAGCAGATAATGCAGGCCAGCTGTTTGTTCCCCGAAACCCAAACAAGGAAAAAGAAGAAGAAGATGGGGTGGAGTTGTTGATCGTCTTCCCACCTCAGAAGTCGCCAAAAAGAGACAAGAAAGCTTGGGAGGCAATGAGAGCGAAGGCGGACGGTTTTACGAGAACCCGGGCCCGTCCCGCGACAACAAGAGATCGGCAGGAGTTGCAAGCTTTGGCCATAGCGACAAGCATCGCTCCACCGTCCAGGGCCGGCGCGAGAAGCACCTGGGGGGGAAAGACTGACATCGACCAGAGGCTGGCGTCGGAGTGCATGAAACACCATCATGGTGCGACGGCATTGTGCCGCCAAGCACAAAATTCCACCAAACTTTCCAAGACACAAGGAGCCCACCAGCAGTGCCTTGGTGTGCTAGCCAATGTCGAGGGGGTGATGGGCGATTGGGCCCACGACGATCAAGCTGCCAAGTGGTCTGTCTTGTTTGGGGATGGTGGGGGCAACAGGGGTAAGAAACTGATGCTGCAACGGAGCTTTTTCGCGGGCACGGCGCCCGGCTACCGGCAACCCCCGCCAACAAACGGCACGCGACTCTTTGCTGATTTGGGGTTGACCAAACTGCCCGCGATCGTCTTTTCGGCCGGGTTTGGCTTTTGTCGTGATGCTATTTTTGCTCACATCATGGGGATTCTGCAGACACTTCAGCATAGCAATTTATCTTACGTTGGCCTGTTGGATGATGTGACTGAGCCTTCGAGTACCGCAAGAACAGGGTCACATGGAGTCAGTATGTCCGGGTCCGTAGCTGACCCCTTCAACTCTGGACTTGTTTAGGTAAAGATAGTGGAGGAGAGAAAAGATTTTGCGGCAAGAGGAGCCGCGCAGCTTAATGGAATCTTGACCTATGAAGCGACCGGGATAACCACGCTCTCAGGCAGGTTTACACGATTGGGCATGTTTCACCCAGCGCAGACCGATAATAGCGAGCCAAGCCGTGTTGTATAACCCTAACCCTCTATCTGATAAGCAACAAGGTGATGGTGCCTGTTCTGCGCGGCTATTGACGCACCTCCTTAAGGCTGGGTAACAGGGCAAGGCTTGCCGCGACCGCTCTAGCGACCCGAGACGCCTGCGGAGAAGAAAAGCAGGCACCAAACAGGCACGGTAGGTTCAGCCGAAGATGGCCTTTGATGGTGGACCGTCCAGCCGCTAACTTGATCCTTTCGCGGCGCACTAGAGATGGACGCCCCGCTTGGGTGCTGCACCCCACAACTCCAACTTACCTACACCAGCGCCAAATCTCAGGATCGTCTCAACCTGGCTGTGGATCACCTTCATCCTTGGACCCTTCTTGTCGTCTCAACCTTCTCAAATACATGGCTCTGAGGGTGGTCAGGCTGGCGCTCGTACTTCAATATGCCATGCCGTGATATCCGTTGCCATGATGATGGATGCACATAAAGGCACATTTCCAGGATTTCTCCTGTTTGGAGCCCTCGCCTGCCCTCGCATCTCCTCGCCGGGCATCTGTCCACTACCCGGCTGTGCGGCAAGCTTTTCGTAGCTGTAAGTTCGGCTCGACATTGTCAAGAATGGGGTTCGACCATTTTGGCTGCTTCACATCTCTGTTCTCCTGGGATGTTGGGTCCTTGGCATTTTCAGGGCTGCTATGGGACGGCCTAAAAATCTCTATGCTGGACATCGCAAAGGGGCTTTGCTTGCCGGCCAAGCATCCCTTAGGCACCTTAGCTAGGTAGGTAAGGTAGGTGAACGTTTTGCAACACCCGTTCTACTTATATCTCACTACGTCCTGCTGTCTGTGGTTGGAATGCCTTCTCTTACCGTCACCCATTAATCCTTTCCGGTGTTTATTGTTTTTTCTTCTTCCTAGCTGGAACTAAGGATCTGCTTCTATTCTTGGTCTTGTTTTTACACACCATCTTTCCTGTTCTCTTCTATCATCCATATTCCGGCAATCGTCACGACTGCCGGCAGACCACTACATTGTTGACAAGATGCCGCAACACACCACACGACGCAGCCATGGCCGCGGCCTACTCCTCGCTCTCGGGCTTTCCACCTCTCGGGTCGTCGCGCAAACAACATCTGCTTTTACCGATCAGGCTACGGGCATCCAGTTTCAGCGGTTCTTCGGCGCTAAGACCGACTTCGGCTTCGGCATTGCCCTCCCTACCAACCCATCTAACTCCTTTATCGGCCAACTGTCGTTCCCGCTTGCCAATGGCGCAGGCTGGGGCGGCTTTTCCTTGACCGGAGACATGGAAGGCCCCCTCATGATGGTCTGCTGGCCCAATAACGGTGCCGTCGTCGCTTCGTTCCGCCAGGCCTTCAACGAAGATGACAGCCCCCCCGAGGTGACGGGTGCCTTCTCTGTGAAGCCCATCGCCCAGGCAACATCGGTGAACAACACATTCATGACCTTCACATTTCTGTGCGAGGGCTGTCTTGACGACAGCCTTGGTCTCAGGCCCGCGCAAACAGCCGGGACGGCCGAGATGGGTTGGGCACTGGCCAGTCGTGCAGTTAGAAACCCAGCGAGCTCAGCAGGCGTGTTGGGGTTTCACAACAGCGGCTTTGGAGACTTCAAAGCCAACCTAGCCGCCGCAAGGAGCGCCGAGTTCGACACCTGGGCGGCGCTCGCTGGGACCGCCTTGCCGCCTGCCGCTGGGGCGCAGGCCTTTGATCAAAGTGCCGCATTCGGGAGCGGCGATGATGACAGCGGCAATGATAGTGATGATAGCAGCAGGGGTGGTGGTCAAGCCGGTGGTGGAGGCGCAACTATTGGTGGGGGTTTGACTGGAGGAGGTGGTGGTCAAACTGGCGGTGGTCAAGCTGGAGGCCGTGGCGGCTTTAACAGCGACAGCGACGGCAGCGACAGTGATAACGGTCGCAGGCGCCGGCGTAGCTTGAGCTTGAAAGCAAGGCAAACTGGCGGCCGAAGTGGGGGCGTTCAGACTGGCGGCCCTGGCACCGATACCGATGGTTTCAACAGCGCTACTGACGGCTTTGTTAGCGCCACCGATGGTCTCGACAGCGGCAGCGATATCGTTCGCGGGGGAGCCCTGAGGAGTACTACCGGTCGTGTTCCCCGCTCCCGGAGAGCCGCTGTCGTGACCAGTGGCTTGAAAGCAAGACAGACAGGCGGGAGAGCAGGAGGTCAGAGCCAGGGCGGGTTTGGCACGGATACCGATGGCGTCAACAGTGGCACCGATGGCTTTGACAGCGATAGCGATATCGGCCGCAGGAGTGTCACTCCGGTCCGCCATGTCGCTGCTTCTAGACCCGTCGGGGGAGGTGCAGCCATCAGTGGTCTGGTAAAGAGACAGACTCGTGGACGGGCCGGTGGCAGGGTGACAGGAGGCCGTGCTCGTGGTGGGTTTAGCACTGACAGTGGTAACGACAATGGCTTCAACCGCCCTGACGGCGGCTTCAGTGACTAGGGTCTGGTTTCGATCACTTATATTTTCCCTTGTATCTTTCCCTGTATGTATGTGTGTATGTCCTGGCTGACAGCAAAGGTGAACATAGTGCAATATCCTGTACATATTTTCAACTTGTATTTCATATCATCCAGTATTCCCATTTCAAGTTGGCTTCGGACTTGTCTGGACTTGGGAGGATTCAGTTGGCTTAAGGTCATTGGATGGTGCGCGAGGTACCCACAGAGGGGGAGGGGGGGCTCAGAATCAAGGTATTCTCAATGTGATTGTTGAAAAGTAACTGCTGGTCCGATGATAACTGTTCGTGATGTAATATAACTGTCGCCCGTGTCAAACTGATATCAAACCTAGCCTTGTAGAATGAATGAATAGCTATTCCGAGTGCACTAGTGTTTCACTTTGCTTTTTCAAAGGCACCTGAAGTTGAAAACATCATTCTCAAACTTATGCTCTCGATTCTGTGTTTTTTACTGCTTAATATCAAGGTCTGTCTGTCACCTCCCAAGGCATGTCAGGTGCACGTGCCTACCTAAGGTCATGTTCCTAGCCAGCACGGGAGATAACTCGGCTTTCAAAGAATGCGCTAGAAAACTGTGGGACTTGGATTTCATATTGAGGTTCATCTGAAACACTAGCTAGTGGTTTGCACAGTGTACGCACGATTCTTTGTCGCGGTCAATGCTGGTCGCCCCTCTTGGAGCCGAAGCCCCACACAAATCTTACCGTCAAGGTCAGCTACGCATTGCCTTCACAACCCCCTTGGTTTTGGCTTCGACTCAGCCCTCTCCTTGCGCTTCCATTCCTTGTGCCGTGTACCCGGAAGGGCCTTTGGTGGAAATATGACGTCAACGAGTCAATTGACTTGGGTAGATTTTCCGGGTGTATCAAACTCATGCTGCTTCCTTCCCACTAATTATCTGGCCCGTCGTAGTAATAGATAAGCTATCCTACCAGCTCCAGCCATCGCCCAGCAAGCTACGATGGATGACTAACATCCATGAATCTTCCGTAGTATAGTGGTCAGTATGTGAGCTTGTCAAACCAGACTTCGCTCGAGACCCGGGTTCAATTCCCGGCGGGAGAGAATATTATCTTTTTGCACCTCCATCTCTTTCCCCCCCCCTATTCTTGTAAGAGAGATATGGGTAGGAAATCACGACGTGCAGCAGTTAACAGGCGCCGGAGAAAATATCATTCTGGACCAATGCATGCGTCTAACCCATTTTGATTTCTGTCCCTTCTATGTACAAGGACGAAGTCCTAGAAAAACACCAAATGCCACCTCCCTTATAAACTCCCGGCTAGAAACGTCCAGACGTCCCAAACCAAACATGTTGTGGACAGGTTATATACACGACCCAAAACCCCAGACTATCTATGTACACCAAGCATCAGTTGCGGCCAACCGCTGTTGGCGCCCTCTGGGATGCTTGAAGGTAGCAGTGAAAATACCGATACACCTTTAGGCGGTGTTCCCGACGAGCTTCAGAAGCTGATCCAAGAGATTCTGGATATCCTGGTTGGCAGCACCGCCGGCAGCCTTTCCAGCTCCCTTTCCAGCTCCCTCTCCAGCGTCCTTCCCAGCACCAGCTCCAGCTCCAGCATCGGCTCCGGCTCCGGCTCCGGCGTTGGCAGCGGCATTGGGAACGAAAATGCTCCACTCGCCGACCAGGTTGTCGACAGTCAGTGTGAGCTCGTTCTCGTCGGCCTCGAACTCCAGCTCGCCGACACCCTCAAGAATGAAGGTCTTGGTGTCGGTGCAAAGCTTGCCGACTCTGCCTTGGCTGATATCAAGGGTGTTGCCGGCGGTGAGGATGTAGTCGATCTTCTGGAGCGTGAGATTGGCCGTGCCACCGGCAACCTCAACGATGTACGAGACAGGCTCCAGGGCAGAGAAGCCAGCCGGGGCAGCCGCGGGGGTCTTATTTTCGGTGACGCGAAGTTGGCGGGCTTGCTGGTTCTGGAACTCGACCTCGAAGGCGCCGTTCAGTCCAGGAGGGAAAAGAGTATCGGTCTTGACGTCGCCGCCACCGAGGTCGATGACTTGGCCGAATGCTCCGGTTAGGTTGACTTCATTCTCCTTGCCGGCTTCTCCTTCGCCGACAGTTGCCGGGGCGGTGGTGGTAGCAGCTGCGGCGGCCGAGGTCGTGGCGGTACCCTTGTTCTGGGAGGGTGCGGCGAGAACGGCCAACATCTGAACGGCGAGGGCGAGACTGAATGAGGCCTTCATACTGGGCGGGTTGATGGGGTGATTTCCGGTAAGGTTGGAAAAGACAGGTGGAAGATACGTTGAGAGCGAGAGTCGACTCGGGGCGATGGCAAGTGGATGGAATAACGAATGGGACCAGCCTCGAAGAGAAGATAGAAGAAACAGAAATGTAGGAGACGAAACTTGGAACTGAAGAATACAACCACGAAGAGGATATCGAAAGAAAGAAGATGATGAGGACGAGGATCGCCGTTCTCTTTATATCTCACATACGAAATAGCGTGTGCCCAGCTTGGTCCCGCCGTCCCCTCGTATGGCTACCCCGTCCATCGTCCGAATCTCGAAACTTTGCCAAGAGGGTTGCCAAGAAGGTTATTGCAAGCGAATGTGGTGCACTGGTGCACGCCATCCAAGGATACCATCAGTCGGACGCGGACCACAATCGCCAAGACTGACTGAGCGATCCCTAGATCTCCTCGAAATCCACCCAGGGAATGGGGAACGCACGGAAGGGGGTCAGTACCGCAAACAAGCTCCATGACCTCTTGGCATGACCAAGGGTGAGACTGGCCGAGGGCAGTTGCGCCATTGACTACCTAGATTGCAAGAACCATCAGTAAATGTTAGATAACTGGCCTCGAAGTGGTCGCATGTCCCCTACTATGTTTTGCGAGTGCCGCGTGCCGGACAGGCAGGCGTGGGCAGAAGCATGTCGATGGGGTCAGAGGCCAACGGGTTCTTCAAAACAAATGGGTCCAAAGAAGGGAAGGCCAACACCTGAATATGGGGCGAGTGCACGCGACCGCTTAACAAGTTCGGACAAGTTTAAACGATGTGGAGCCAGGGACAGAGCTGAGACAGCTGCTGATCCGCTTGGCAAACCCTGGGCGCTAAGAACGCCAAGACCCGTGTGCGCTTTCCATTTTCTAAAAGTCGGGTCGTTTTTTTCTTGAGTTTTTTAAGCGGGGACGGAGAACTGGACTTGGCGATGTGTCGTCGTTGTGCCAAGTTGCCGATATATCCAGCGTCGCCTCCAAGTCGCTAAGTCATTGTTAGCCGCGTTCCTCCAGGGACCATCCTATGACACACGCCACCTACAGCAAGACGGCCGAGCGGTTCCGAAAAAATTACACTGCGGATTGTTTCTCGAGGCACTAGAAAAGCTTGAAGATATTGTGGCTCTCAGGTAGGGCTCGATCTTGACAAAGGCGTCCATGAATCCTTATGACCTGACTTGGATGGCAGGTCAAATCATGCGAAATCTGCCGTGGACCTTGTACAAAAATAAAAAGGCCCACTCGTCCCATCCCATTCTTGAGAATCTGCTAGCACTACTAACTTGGGAGGCAACCCGGGCGAGAGGCAGTGCAATGTCCTTCAGTCTCTGGGCTTCGGTTTGATCTTCAAGGTATCGGTACAGGGGCTCATTTCCTCGGAGGATTCCGCGCAAACAGGCTGGGATCAAGCTGCTCTACCCCCGCTGCGATGCACGCTGCCCAGTTGGTCCTTTATTATACCTACATCATGGGGCGCATCAGTTCTACCTGCCCCAGACTCTTGAAGTTCTACTCCTACATAGATACGTACTTAGTAGACTTTCATATAGAAACACGCTCCCACCACAGTTGTGTGATATCTGAAGCGTTAAAGGATTCAGAGAAGGGGCATATTTCAACTGACTATCATATCTCAAGGTACACATATAACTTGAGTTGCTTCGGTCGTACTCCTAATGAGAACACCGGATGAGAGTGAATGGTGCTTGAAATTCAAATTTGGTGTATGGCTATTTTGAGGGTTATTGGCGGAGGTCGACAAGCAGCTCATTGGAATGAAGGCGCTCAACTCGAGGTCATATTTGTAGACATTCTCTATGATATAAATCATCAAATCTTTCAACAATACCATACCTGTCGTCGAGGTCTGACATATCCTAGCCACAAGAGAAGGTTCCGGGCTTCATTTGGAGAAGGGCAAACCAATTAGTTATCGTCATGCTTTCTTTCAATGTAGACATGAGTTCATCACGGCCAGACGATGCAAACGGATGGCTCGGAGGCCTTCAGGGGCAAGGGTTATTCCAGGAGTAATATCATTATTTTTGAAAAAAACTGCGGGTTTCTTGCTTCATTCGATTTGGAGAAGAGTAGGAGCGTTTACCCAGGCAGTGGTTCGGCCGGTCTTTATCCATGCTGGTGTCATTCTATAAAGTTCCAAGTTGTGTTCGGCATAAATATTCTGATTGGTTGCCTTCCCCACTATGGGCTGATACCAAATACTAGAACCCGGCAAGCGGTTGACAAAAAAACAGGGCCACACAAACTGGCCTGTGCGGTACCTCGCTAACAGTGTCCCTAACAATTCTTATCAAAAAACGGGTAGATTCTATGATAGTGTGGGTGGAGCAAGTGTTAGCAGGGAACGGTCAGATGACCGGCTGGTAGTACAGAAAGATACCTCTGTTATGCCTGCAACTACTATGGTAGCCTGTCAAGCGGTTGACAAAATAAAACGCACTCACTACCTCGCCGGTACCTTGCAACGTATACGATTCTAGCTAAAAGGGAGGTACATTCTTTGTACTACTACCCAGTCATCTGACCGTCGCAGGCTAGCAATTCGGCCATCCACACTATCATAGAATCCGCCAGCTTATTTATCATAAGGATAGTTACAGCCTTCTTCCAGGCCTCAATTATCAAAACCTTTAGATCACAGCCTAAGCGAAAATTTGCCTTGATATACTGCTTTACAGCGCGCCAGCAATTTTTTGATTGGTGAGTGGAAACTGGATGAATG
>Ga0247780_1000233_pt1 | contig 55717 bp, 36 predicted proteins | sample UWRJL079202R5_FD_179927 | JGI IMG/M metagenome (GOLD analysis project Ga0247780, IMG submission 179927) | Plant litter microbial communities from Arlington Agricultural Research Station in Wisconsin, United States - UWRJ-L079-202R-5 | ecosystem: Environmental > Terrestrial > Plant litter >...
AGCGGCACTGCAGAAACTTGCGGGATAACGTCCACGCAGCACCTTCTCTCCCGCTGCTTTTTTCTATCTACCCAGGCAGCAAACTTGCGGCCATTTCTCTCGGCGTGAGTTCTACACTGCTGAGCCAGACGTTGGATGCAAGTCATCGTGTCTTCCCGACCCTACTAGTCCTCGACTAAGCCTGGAAGGTACGTTCTGCAGTCCCCCTTTCCACGTCTTCCCGTCCCCTGCCCCTCCCCCGAGTGACTCCCGTGTTTTTCACCCGAACTTCCCTTGTTGCATCGTTTGGAAACCGGGTCACCGCCGCTTCTCGCCTATCTTGCCTTGGGTGGGTATGCCGTCGTCGTATCGCATTGCATGCGGGCATCAGGAACGAGCGACAGACACTTTCACGACGCTGCATTCAAAGGTCGACCCGCACCCAACCCACGTGTGATGGAGCTACCGCTGGTGCGTCCCAAGCCATATCAAGCCAAATCAAGCCACACCAAGCCATATCACAAGACATCTCACCCTCCTTCGTGCTAGGCCTTCCCACCCTTTGCACTTCCGGAGGCGTCTGGCCGTCGACCAATCGCTGCTTCGCCGAAACAAATCCGCTTCCTTTGACTTGTGCTATAGTGGGGTGCTGACCAATGAGCAGCGATCCATTTCAACGACAAACGGTGTATATGCAAGCCGGCGCCGAGATTGTGAAGGGAGGGAACTCTATTGATGTACCGGTACTTGTGACTTGATACCAAGTGAGGCGAATCCGATAGATCGCCGGGATAGCCCCCGAGGACAAAGGTGAGGAATTTCCGGATAAGATTTTCTGGCTCAACTCCGTTTCGGTCTGCTATCGCTCAGCTTGTTCATTTGAGTAGCGGGGAGTTTCCTGGCGCCTTTATGCTGATTGATTGTTGTCTTGATAGCTGGTGGAACCAACCCCTTGACAGCCATGGCCTCGCTGGAAGCTGACATCGACACAAACGCCACACTCTCCATTCTCAACCATCCAGCCTCGCGACTTCCTGGGCCGAGTCTCCTCCACCAGCTAATTCAAACACAAGCACAAGATGGTGCTGCGCCTGCCATCGACTTCCTTGCCGCAGATGACACTCGGAGCTCTTTATCATACTCTGAGTTTCATGCGGCAGCTGATGCCCTTGCATCGAGGATCTCTACCCTAATTGGGGGTTCGGAGCCGTTCGTCGTTCCCGTGCTTATACCGCAGTGTCCAGTACTCTACATTGCGCAACTCGCCATTTTGAAAGCGGGCGGGGCATTTTGTCCGCTCAACCTTGATATCCCTGTCGAGCGCGCGAGGCTCATTCTGGATGAGGTCAAAGCCAAGGTGGTGATCACAACAGAGGATCTGTCTTCAAAACTTCCCGATTCGGACGGCCGAGCTATTCTACTTGTTGGAGATGGAAATGTAGGGGGAAATCCCGTTGCATCGTCTGGGATTTCGCGCAGGCAACCTCGATCTACCGATCTCGCATACGTGATGTACACATCTGGCTCGACTGGGACACCGAAAGGTGTCGGAATCTCACACGACGTGGCAACACAGAGTCTACTTGGCCACGACAGACACATTCCCGAGTTTTCACGATTTCTTCAGTTCGCTGCACCAACATTCGATGTCTCTGTCTTTGAAATTTTCTTCCCCTTCTTCAGAGGGAAGACTCTCGTCAGCTGTGACAGGTCAGCTTTGCTGAACAACTTGCCGGCAGTCTTGAGGGCGATGGATGTGGATGCATGCGAACTCACCCCTTCTGTGGCGGGTAGTCTCCTTCGCATGAGGGAGAATGCGCCAAACTTACGACTGCTACTAACAATCGGTGAGATGCTCACGGGGCCGGTCATCCGGGAGTTTGGGGGCAGTGAGGGGAGAGACAGCATTCTCTGGGGGATGTATGGGCCGACGGAAGCGGCAATTCACTGCACTGTTCAACCTGCTTTCGGCTTTGATTCGTTGGTTGGGAATATTGGCGTTCCGTTTGACACCGTTTCGGCCTTCATTCTCTCAGTTCCAGATGAAGACCGACCCCCAGAGAGAGAGGTCCGAGTTCTTCCTCGAGGCGAGGCTGGAGAACTAGCCATCGGGGGATACCAGACAGCCGAAGAGTACATCAACCGCCCTGAGCAAACAGCCACAGCATTCGTCGATACCCCTTTCGGGCGCCTCTACAAGACGGGCGACAAGGCTCGGATACGCCCCAACGGTACGCTGGAGTGCTTGGGGCGCATTGGCTTTGGGCAGGTGAAACTCCGAGGCCAGCGAATCGAGCTCGGCGAGATCGAGCATGCCGCATTGAGGACACCGGGGTGCCATGGGGCGTTTGCAGTCATCATCAAGAACGTCCTCGTCCTGTTTTGTGCTGTTGACGAAGTCGGTGGCATGACACAGCAAATCGAAGACACTTGCAAGCGGTGGTTACCGGGGTTCATGGTTCCTGGGGATATTGTCGTTGCAAAGGACTTTCCGCGGCTTCCTTCGGGGAAAGTGGACCGAAAATCACTTGCAACAAACTATTCCGCTCTGGACACGTCGGAAGGTGTGAGGTATGCGGACGACCTGGAACGACAGCTTTGCGAGATTGCGGCCCGGGCTTTGAGCGTGGATGTGCGGCCCGAGAGCATTCTTTCGAAGGTTGGCGTGGACTCGCTTGTGGCCATCAAGCTTGCGTCTGAGTTTCAAGAGGCTGGTGTAGAGATTGGGGCTGTTGACATATTGTTGTCACGGACCTTTCTCTCTCTCAAGAGCCGCGTCCTGGAGAAACGGGCGGCGACGGCGGGTCGCGCTGATAGTCTCGAAGTGTTGGAGAATAGAGTACGGGGACTTCCCAGTTCAAAGGACTTAGGTCTCGGTCTCCTCGTCGACGAAGTTGAAGAAGTCATCCCCTGCACACCACTCCAGTCGTCGATGCTCGCCGAGACAATGGCAAACCCACAAGCCTACTGCAACTGGATCGAGTTGAGCTTCCCCGCAGACTGCAGCCAGGAATCTGTGCGGTCTTGGTTTCTTCAGCTAGCAAAGACCAACGAAGCTCTCCGGACGGGGTTCGTACACTATCAAGGGCGATTCCTTCAGGTCATCTTCGACAACCTCAACGAATCGATGGTTGTGATGGTCGATCGCCCAACAAAAGAGTTCAAGTTGGAGAAAAACGACCGTTTACTTCACCCCTTCAGAGTGCAGATTGCGAACTCCGCTGAGAGCGACCACAGAGTGGTGGTGGTTCAGCTTCACCACGCAATGTACGATGGCTGGTCGATGGATATGATTCTCTCAGACCTGCGGACACTGAGACGGGGAGCAACGCCCGACCCAAGGCCTCAGTTCCGGCTTGTCGCAGAATACTACCAGTCGCAAAGTTTCAAACAAGATTGTGATGCGGCAAGAGGATTTTGGGCTGAACAGCTTGTTGCTCTTCAGCCTCCGACAGTGCCCCAGGTCCTGGCTGAGATTCCGGCGGAGAGAAAAGTCATATCGGCCTCGGTTCTCCTCGATTTACGACCTGAGTCTGTCAAGAAATCCCTCCGAAAACTGGACTGCGGATCCCAGATACTCTTCCAGGCGGCCTTGGCATGGCTCTGGGGTTCATTTCTGGGCATCGACGATGTGGTTCTGGGAACAGTCACATCGGGGCGAACACTATCAGTTACGGGGATTCAGGACACAATTGGCCCCTGCATCGCCCCTGTTCCTATCCGGACAAACCTCTCGCAGGTACGAACCATCAAAGACCTACTGTCGAGCGTGCACACCGGAAGCAGGGCAGCTCTTCTTCACAGTATCCTGCCGCTTGGGGAGATCAAACGCATCGCGGGTGTTCGATCCGGACAGCCTCTTTACGACGCCCTCTTCGTCTACCAGGAGTCCCTATTCAGCGGAGATAGGGCCGCTGACGGAATAAAGGAGATTGCGCATCGAGATTACCTGGAAACCAAGTTGCTCGTCGAAGTGGAACCTGGGCTCGACAACTTTGTTTGCCGTCTTACATCACGCTCTGATGTGTTTACGGAGCGCCAACTGATCGTCATGGGTCAGTCGATTCATGCAGTCGCACAGAACATGCTCGGCAATCTGGACTCGGACTTGGTCGCTGTTCGAAGTGCCTTCCCGGAAGACTTACTCTCTGTTCACAACCCGACGCCAAAGTACTTTCCTGGAATCCCCGACCTAGCATATGCCGTTGAGCAGGTAGCTACCGAGAACCCGGACAAGGACGCCCTTTGTTTCGTGGAATCCATTGCTGATGGGATGGTAACCACCACCACAGTGACGTTTGGCTGGCTGAACAAGTTGGCAAACCGAATTGCCTGGCATCTGAAGGACTGTGGTGTTGCAGAGGGGGATACAGTCGCTATCATCATGGAGAAGTCTGTGCTGCTTTACGCAGGAATTCTGGCGATCTTGAAAGCCGGCGCGGCGTACCTACCGCTCCTACCGAACACGCCATTGGCTCGAGTCGGCACGATATTTGAACATGCCGGCGTCAAAGTGTGTCTCTCTGACACAAATACCCGGAACCACCTATCCACGCAACTCACTTGCACCATCCTGAACCTGCAATCAGCACGCCTTCAAGATTACCCTCCTGCAAGTCCCCCAACAAGGCCGGACCCTACCCGGCCCGCTTACATCATTTTCACCTCCGGCAGCACCGGCGTCCCGAAAGGGGTCTGCGTCACCCAGCTCAACATTGTGTCCAACCTCGACGTGCTTTCGCGAATATACCCTGTCAACTCCAACTCCCGGCTTCTTCAGTCCTGCTCACAAGCCTTTGACGTGTCTGTCTTTGAGATATTCTTCGCCTGGACTACGGGGATGTGCCTCTGTTCCGGTACAAACGACACCCTTTTTGAGGACCTCGAGCGCGTGATTCGCACGCTCAAAGTCACCCATCTGAGCATGACGCCCACAGTTGCCGGGTTAGTTGACCCCGTGAAAGTTCCCGGCGTGGAAGTCTTGGTCACTGCCGGTGAACCGATGACGGAAGTTGTTGCCGCTGCCTGGGGTCAGAAGCTGTTTCAGGGGTACGGGCCGTCAGAGACTACTAATATCTGCAGCGTTAAGAGGATGGGAGGCGGGTCAAAGCAGGTGATTCGCCACCTCGGATGGGCGTTCGAGAATACCTCGACTGTCGTCATGTATCCAGACAGCGATGAGGTCGTGCCACTTAGTTCTTTGGGAGAGTTATGTTTTGGTGGTGACCAAGTTGCGAAAGGATATCCCAACCAACCCAGACTAACCGTGAAGAACTTCATCCATCACCCGGTTTACGGGAAATTGTATCGCTCGGGCGATCTGGGACGGATGTTACCAGATGGGTCGATGGTCATCGATGGGCGCATGGACGATCAAGTGAAGATTCGTGGACAGAGGGTCGAGCTCGACGAAGTCACGACCACAGTTAGGCAGGCTGAGCGGGTAGCAGACTGCGCCACTATTCTTCTGAAGGATGACGGGCCGGCCAGCTCTCAGAGAATTGTCACATTCTTTGTTCCGCAGTCGGCTGATGGGGCAAAGTTTCGGATCTTCGAGTTTGATAAGGAGGTGGAAGACCATATTCAACAGATGTTTCGCCAGGTTGTGTCGTGCCTGCCGGGTTATATGGTCCCGTCATTCCTAGTTCCTATTTCGGTACTTCCCACCACGCCATCAGGGAAGCTTGACAAGACAGGGCTTATTGCTGCGTTCCGGAATCTTAGAGCAGAGGAGCTTGCCCTTGCGGCTCCCACTGTGGGAGACGAAGACGACGGGGAATGGTCCGACAGTGAGCGGAGGATTGCAAGCCTCATCGCTGATATATTCGGTGTCGAGGTCAATGACATTCAGCGATGGACACCCCTCATGACCTTTGGGCTGGATTCGATCTCGGCCATTGAAGTTGCGAAGCGGATCAATGATGGTCTTGGGAAGAGACTTCCCATCTCGGAGATACTCTCGAATGCAAGCGTGGCAAGGCTCGCACACGCACTGCAAGCCGCGCAGGGGTTATCTATCGAGAAACAGACACAGTTGCTCCCGGAAGCCCTCATCGAGACTGTTTCGGCAATGTTTGCCGACCGCGGAACGATGATAGAGGACATGCTCCCGTGTACGCCGCTCCAGGAAGCCATGCTGGCTGTCTCGGCTGGGAGGGGCCGGTACCTCAACCGGATGCTGCTGAGGGTCAACACGGATACGATCCGGCTGAGGGAGGCATGGGAAGCTGTTTGCAAACGACAGGGAATCCTGCGGACATGCTTTGTCTCGACGCCAGATCTTCAACGTCCGATCATTCAAGTTGTGCTGGAGGGATGGGAACCGCCATGGAAGGAGATGGACGCTGCTGGAAGCTCAATTGAGGCGTGTGTCTTGTCGCATGCTGCGACTTTACCGCCAGCAATTGACTCCTTTGAACCGACAGTATCGTTTGCCATAATCAACGACGGAGACGCGACGTATCTCTCCTTTGTGTGCCATCATGCACTCTATGATGGAGTCGCGGTGGAGAGGTTGCTGTTCGAGGTTGAGCAGACGCTGGCGGGCAAAGCGTTGGATTCGCCGCCCAGTTACGGCAGCTTCCTGCAAGAGTCACTGCAGTTGCCGACTTCAACAGACAGCTTCTGGAGGAAAAAGCTTGAGGGATTCAAGCCTCATCTTCTCACTCAGCTCAGCGCTGCCAACCCCGAGCCGGAAGCGTTCACAATTTCCCGCAGCATGGCAACTTCCTTTTCAACGATCACGGAACGAGTAAAGGCCCTTGGTATATCCCTCCTGTCGGTAACCCAAGCAATATGGGCAACTGTTCTCAGCTGCCTGTTCCGAAACACCGACATATGCTTTGGCTGTGTTGTCAGCGGCCGATCGCTTGCCCTGAAGGGAATACACGAGCTTGTGGCGCCGTGTTTTAACACTATTCCTGTCCGGGTGGACTTCTCGGATAGCCGACAGAGCATTGATTTGATAAAAAGCTTCCAAACCTTGAATCCAGAGTTGCTGGTGCATCAATTTACTCCGCTCCGGCGGATACAGTCTACGATTTTGAAGGGAGAAGTGGGGAGGCTATTTGATACCCTTTTGCTTTTACAGCAACCGTCTCTGAAGCTTGATGAGAGTGTATGGAGTTTAGAGCGGGATGATGGCGAGATGGATGTGAGTTCTCTCTGCGTTCTCTCTGGACGTCAGAGGAGTGACGATGTTGACCTGTAGTACAGATACCCGTTGTTTGTGAGCTGATGCCTGATACCCATGATGATTTACTCACCGCTAAGTTGCATATAGAAGCGTAAGACTATGTTGGTTCCGATACGGTGACCCTGCTAACTGATTGATAGGCATCGATTCCCGAGAGGAGTGGCGGAGTTGATTCTCGATTTGTTTTCTTACGTCATCGAAACCACACTTCAGTTTCCCGCTTCGGCTATCCCGACGATGGAGAATTTACCAAATTTCCTGAGTGCCAGGTTGCTGGAGCTGCCGTTCGAAGAAGCTGCAAGAGCCACGGATGTGGAAGTTCAAGAGCCGGCGACTGAGCTGTGGACCCCGACCGAATCAGCTATCCGAAGCGTCATTGCGGGTCTTTCGTCGGCGAAACTCGAGAGAATCCGCAGGTATACGACCATCTATCAGCTTGGACTGGACAGCATCAGTGCCATTCAGGTGGCTTCGCTGTTGAGGAAGCAAGGCCTCGATGTCTCTGCGAGCGATGCCATCGATCACCCGACCTGTGAGAAGCTGGGTCGATATTTGGACAGCCGCACTCAAAACGGAAATGACGTCAACGGGCATTCAGAAGCCGGCGTTAATGGCGTCAACCATATTTCAATCTCCTTTGATATCGACGAGTTCCGGACCCAGATCCTTCCACAGCTGGAGAGACAGGGGTGGGCTGCTGAAACTCTTGAAGAGATCTTGCCATGCACCCCACTACAGGCTGGCATGATGGCGCAGTTCCTGAAGTCTGGAGGCCACGACTACTTCAATTTCTTGGAGTTCCACGTTGAAAGCGGTGTTTCTGAGACAACGCTGGTTGAAGCTTGGCGCAGAGTCCGTGACGCTTATCCCATCCTCCGGACGGGGATTATCTCGGTTGAGCACGATGACTTTCCGTTTGCGATAATCCAGCATCGTTCCGACGAGCTTTGTTCGACTGTTGATCTTTCTTCCCAAGATGAGGGCCACAACTTCGATCCTGAGAAGTGGAGATTCGATGCTGCCCGCGAGGCTTTACGGGACCCAAGATTTGGGCTGTGGCGCGCTGCAGTTGTCGAGAGGGTAGATCACTGTGAGATGCACCTGGCCATGCATCACGCGCTCTACGATGCCCAATCGCTTCAGGGGATCCTGTCAGATCTGGCGAGGGGTGTGAGGGCAGATGGCATATCGCAACCTTCAACTACCCGAGAGGCTGTGGTGGATATCCTGGTCCAGATACACACCGGAAGGGACGGCGCCGAAACATTCTGGCGAGAGCAGGCCAAGAAAGTTGTCATCAATGGATTTCCCGTTATGACGCCACTCCGGGAGACAACTCGCAATATCCTAGTTCAATCGGCAACGAGTAATGCGCCATTCAAGTCCTTGGAGAGTGCTGCCTCGGCGTCTGGATACACGCTCCAGGCAATCCTACAAGCCGCGTGGACGCGTGTTCTGTCTTCTTATCTTGGGGAGAGCACGGTGGTTTTCGGAGTTGTTCTCTCTGGGCGAACCACGGACGCAACTCAAGCTGCGGTGTTTCCCTGCATCACGACACTACCGGTTGTGTCGACAAATGTTTCATCCAATCGCCGGTTGTTGGATGACATGCTCGGCTATAATGCGGATCTTTACAAACAACAGCATCAACCATTGACGCAGATACAACACTGGCTTGGTTGCAGTGATTCGAGGCTGTTTGATACGCTGTTGGTGTACCAAAAGTTCAGCGTTGACACATATGAGGCCAGGCCATGGAGGATTGTCGAGGATCAGGCAACCGTCGACTATCCCGTGTCCATCGAGGTTGAGCCGATGCAGGACGGCACTCTCAGATACCAAATAACCTACTTCGACGACGTTCTTCCAACCGAACAAGCTCATATTCTGCTCAAGCAGTTTGATGCCATTATCCAACATTTGGCATTACATCCGGACGAAGAAGAGGCGGATCTCGTGGGGTCTTCCCCTGAGATATTCTCACTCCTGCCGGCTGCGCAACCCGCCCTCCCGACTCCCGTACAAACCCTCCACCAGTTTGTTGAGTACCAAGCTATCGCAACCCCAGCGAAAACTGCGCTTCACTTTGTTGATGGGTTCGACGGCGACACTACTGTTTCGCGAAAGTGGACATATGCGGAACTCAACTCAAACGGAAACCGAGTCGCGAATACCGTTCTTCCCCACGTCAAAGTCGGAGATATCGTGGCCATCGACTTCGACAAGTGTCCCGAGGCGTATTTCAGCATTCTTGGTATCCTCAAGGCGGGGGCAGCATTCGTGGCTCTTGACCCGGGGGCACCGGCGGCAAGAAAACAATTTATCCTTGAGGACTCAGGGGCATCGGTGCTTCTCACCTCCAGGACGGAGCTGGAATACCGAGTTTCAGTGCCGATTCTGAAAGTTGATGAAGAGTTGTTGGGAGGCCAATCCCCCGACCTGCCTCTTACAGGCAGAGACATCGAGCCTAGCGATGTGTGTTACTGCCTTTACACATCCGGCACGACGGGAACGCCCAAGGGCTGCGAGATCACACATGACAACGCAGTGCAGTGCATGCTTGCATTCCAGGAAATATTCGAGGGCCACTGGGAGGAAACATCACGATGGCTGCAATTCGCCTCCCTGCACTTTGACGTGTCAGTGCTCGAGCAATACTGGAGTTGGTCCGTTGGCATTACCCTTGTCGCCGCTCCGAGAGATCTCATTCTGGAGGACCTTGCCGGGACGATATCAAGGCTAGAGATTACGCACATTGATCTAACGCCGAGTCTCGCAAGGCTAATTCGTCCGGAAGACGTACCCAGTCTCTGCAGGGGTGTGTTTATCACGGGTGGCGAGTCCCTGAAGCAAGAAATCCTTGACGCGTGGGGGTCGAAAGCCGTGATCTACAACTTTTACGGCCCTACAGAAGCGACCATCGGAGTTACGGTGTATCCTCGTGTCCCCAAGAACGGCCGATCATCAAACATCGGGAGGCAATTCATCAATGTTGGATCCTACATCCTGAAGCTAGGCACGGACTTGCCTGTGCTGAAAGGGGCGGTTGGCGAGCTCTGCGTATCGGGGCGACTGGTTGGCAAAGGGTACCTCAACCGCGATGAGCTCACGACGGAGAGGTTTCCCACTCTGCAACACTTCGGAGAACGAGTCTACCGCACAGGTGACCTTGTTCGGGTTCTTCATGATGGTTGTTTTGATTTCCTGGGGAGGGCAGACGACCAAGTCAAGCTTCGTGGCCAGCGCCTCGAGATAGGGGAGATCAACCACGCGATCAAAACTGGTTTGGGTGAGATCAAAGATGTTGCGACGTTCGTGGTTCGGAACGAGCAGAAGCAAAAGGACTTTTTGGTGTCGTTTGTGGTCACTGAGCAAAGGAAGATTGGTCGCGAAAGGCACTTGGAGATCACCCAGTCACGCGAAGCCTCGGGCCTTGCGCGACGTGTAAGACAAGCTTGCCGATCAAGATTGCCTGGATACATGGTTCCGACATACGTATTCCAGCTGCCATTTATTCCGCTCTCGCCGAACAACAAGGCCGAAGTCAAGGAGCTCAGGGGCCTGTTCAACAACCTCTCACAGGATGACCTGGTCTCGTCATCGTCTACCGCCGAGGGCTCACCGGCACAGCTGAGTGAAGTGGGAAAGAAAATCGCCTCGGTTATTGCGGCTCTCAACTCCGTGGACGTTGACAGGATTTCCGCGTCTTCCAGCATATTTGAGCTGGGGGTTGACTCCATCTCGGTCCTTCGCTTTTCTCGCGAATTGAAGAGAGCCGGTCTCTTGCAAGCCAGCCCAGCCCAAATTCTGCGATACCCCGTCATTGAAGACCTCGCACATATCCTGGAAGCACCAAAGCCCCCATCGACCAATGCATTGGTTGCGGCAGCGCGTCAAATGGTGCATGCATGTGCTCACCGACACAGAGCCTATGTCTGTCACGAGCTTAGCATCAAACCGGACCAGATCGAGTACCTCGCGCCTTGCTCGCCGCTGCAGCAGGGCATGATATCGAGATCGGCGACTGATGGGGCGTATTTCAACGCTTTTCGATTTCGACTGAACGCAGACGTATCCACCGTACGGCTGCATGAGGCGTGGCAGAGGGTAGTCGAGTCAACGACAATTTTGAGGACGGCCTTCATCAACACTGTTGATGGGTGTGTCCAGGTCGCAATAAAGAAGTTTGAGCTGGTGTGGGAGGAGGTCACCGTTTCTTTCGAGGAGAGGGACAAAATCTTGAACGAACGACATGACGCTTGGATCGCCCGGAATCAGGACTCGGTGGCTCAGCCGTGGGAGATACTCGTTGTCAACGGGGAGATCGAGCGGATTCTAGTCCTCCACATCTTCCACGGGCTTTATGATGCCAACAGCTTCGAGCTCATGGTTAACAATCTCGCGCATGAGTACTCGGCATTGGGTTCCTTGACGAATGGGTTATCGCACGGCGAAGATGCCCCTTCATTCTTGGAGGCTTTGTGTCACGGCCCGCTTCAGAATTTCGCAAGCTCCAAGGATTTCTGGGTCAACCACCTCCAAGGGGTTGATCCTGCGGGAAGCCAGTCTCCCGTTACGGGCGTGTCCAGCCGCGAACGCAGACTATCATTTCCGGGGCTCGAGCGGTTGAGATCATCCCTTGCAGTCACTCAACAAGCAATCCTACAGGCTGCATGGGTGTGGACACTTGCAAAATATCAGGGCACAGATCCAACAATCGGAATTATTGTCTCGGGACGCACAATCGATATGGACGGAGCGGATGGGGTGGTCGGACCGTTGTTCAATACGCTGCCATTTCACGCGAGAGCCCTCCTAGGAGATGCACTCAGCTGGGCAGAGTTGGTGAAGAAATGCCATGAGTTCAACACCGCCGTGCTGCCGTTTCAGCACGTCTCCCTTAGAGATGTCCAAAAATGGTGCTCAAAGGGCAAGCCGTTGTTCGACACCCTATTCTCCTTCCAAAGAGACGATGGCACGGCGGCAGGGAGAGGGCTGTGGATGGAGATCACTTCGGACGAAAATGCAGACTACCCCCTTGCGTTAGAAGCCACGTTGACATCTAACGATGAGTTGAAGCTACTCCTCGTCGCACAGGGCGAAGATGCAAAATTGGCGGTGCTGATGGATGACCTGGACGCGGCGTTGACGGCGATGGTCGAGGACAGCACGCGCGCCATCTGGTTGGACACGACTGTGTTGAATGGGGCGGGGGTTCACACAATCAGTTTCGACGGGAACGGTATCTCGAAAGCATCGCCAATGCAGAACGGGTGGCATTTCGAATGGACAGAAGACGCCACCGCCATTCGAAAGGAGATTGCACAACTTGCCAACGCCCCTGTCGATGTTGTCGCCGAGACAACGTCGATATTCGAGCTCGGACTAGACAGCATCGACGTCATCAAACTATCTGCGCGGCTAAAAGTCCACGGCATCCTGATCAAAACGAGCCAAATCATGGCGGCACAGACAATCTCAAGGATTGTCCATCTTCTGCACAACCAGCTCCCGAATGGACACTCAGAAACGAACGGCCACTCGGCGACTGGAGGGAAGTCACTGACGGAACAGCTCAAACAACTCGACCATGACCTCAGCAGTGTCGAGGCTGTATTTCCCACCACCCCGCTCCAAGACTCGATGGTCGCGGAGATGATCCACTCGGACTTCCAGCTCTACTTCAACCACGACATCCTGGAGATCCAAGCCGAGGTCGATGTCCAGCAGCTCAAGGAGGCGTGGCTTACGGTGATTTCGGGCTCTCCTATCCTCAGAACCTCCTTCATTCTGCTTGATGACTCGGATCTTGAGCACGCATACTGCCAGGCTGTTGATAGAGATGCGCACTGTTACCTGGCAGAGGTTGACTTGGAGTCCGTGGATGACTTGGCCAAGATTACGGACGCTGCAGTGCACCGAGCTCGGAAAGCAGGCGGGCGGTCCGACTTACTTCAACTCGTATTTGCCAGTGTTGATGGGAAGCGATTTCTGGTGCTCTCGATTGCACACGCTTTGTACGACGGCTGGTCGCTCAACCTCCTTCATGAGGATGTCCGAGCGGCATACAACGGGCAGTTCCAACCACGCCCCCATTACGGTGCTTACCTCGATGAAATCACACATTCAAGCTCAGGGGGTTCCTCAAATTTCTGGGCAGGATTTCTGGAAGGTGTTTCTCCTACCTTGATCCCCGAGAAGACCGTCGACAGGAAAGACACCATTTTCAGGGCTGAAGGACCTTCTTCGGTACCCGCAGCGGACATCACATCCTTCTGCAAGGCGCAGTTGATCACTCTCCAAGCCCTCGGCCAGGCATGTTGGGCTGCTCTCTTGGCAAGCCGGACTGGGTCCCTGGATGTGGCGTTTGGGGCTGTCCTGTCTGGGCGTGACTCTGAGGTATCCGAGAGCCTAATGTTTCCGACTATGAACACTGTCGCAATCCGCAGCGTCCTACACGGCACAGTCTCTTCATGGCTGCGCTACATTCAAGATAACATAGCAAATGTCTCCAAGTTCCAGCATTTCCCGCTTCGGAAAGCCCAGAGGTTGGTGGAAGGTGTCACTGGGCCGCTTTTCAACACGCTGTTCATTCAACAGAGGGGAATTGGCGGGGAGACTGGCGAGAAACCGCTGATGAAATCAATTGAGGGATCATCATCGGTGGAGTTTCCAGTTTGTTTGGAGATGGAGATGGATGAAGATGAGCTCGTGTGGAGAACTGCATGTGATGGGAACTACTTGTCAAGGAGGGAGACATCGCTTCTGTTGAAGGATCTAGACACGATTCTCGGCTACATGCTCCAGCACCCGGGGTCTGATGTCATCTTGTTCTCCGAAACGGGGGTCTCTGTCTGTGGCCTGTCGCCGTTCAGAAGAATAGCCGACATGATGGGAACTACAACCATGAATGGATCAGCGACTCGACCAAGTACCTCGCCCTCCCCTCTCGATGAGGCCATCCGATCAACCCTCAGCGAAGTTTCAGGGGTGCCCCTCGAGTCCATACAACCAACGCACAACATCTACCACCTGGGCTTGGATTCGATCAGCGCGATCAAGGCCGTCTCGCTCTTGCGTAAAAAGGGGGTGTTAATCGCATTCCGCGACATGCTTCGCGCGAAGTCGATCTCTAAGATGGCTCAGCTCTCGGCAACAAAGCGGCCAGAGGATGTGCAGAATAGGAACGAAGATTCGGGCAACGTCGTTTCCAAAGTACTTGAAGGCGTCAACGTGGCGTCGACACTCGAAACGCTTCAGTTGGAAACGTCTTCTGTCGAGGACATCCTCCCAGCGACCGCGATGCAGGTGCACATGCTCTCGGTGTGGCAGAACACCAACGGAGGTGTTTTCTATCACACGTTCAAATTCCGGCTCACCAGGACGGTTGAACCAAACGCAGTGTTGAAGGCATGGCAAAAACTGATCGCCGAGACACCAATCCTAAGGACCACGTTTGTCTCGACGCCTTCTCAAGACGTCCCATTATTGCAGATCGTTCACAAACTCTTACCTAGCAGCCCGTACGCATTTATCAAGGTGCAGGGAGCAGAGGAGGGGCACTTGGTGTTGCAGCTGAGGATACACCATGCTTTGTACGACGCAGTCAGCTTGCCCGCCATCCTGGACAGATTTGCGGCCCTGAGTGGCGACCACCCGGACACACTTCACCACGTTGATATATCAGCATGGAAAACCGCCGTCGCTGCCCAATTCGACAAACGCCATCGCACAACGAGGAAGGATTTCTGGACAAACTATATGTCCGGAATCGAGCCCGACAGAGCCGCCATTATGCCTAACATACACACCAGCAGGGCTTCTCTCCTCGTGTCGCCGGCCATGAAGGACATCACTTCGCTCAGATCCATCTGCACTAGCAGAGGCATAACGATACAGTCCCTCTTCTTTGCCAGCTACGCGGCCCATCTCGCCTCTTCGTCCTCGCCACAACCAAAGGACGTGGTGTTTGGGATCTACCTCGCTAACCGCGCCGAGAACAACCTGCCTATGTTCCCAACTCTTTGTCTCGTGCCTTTGCGAGTCCGCATCAACCAGGGCGATGATTTGATTACCATGGCGGAGAGAATTCAGGACGACTTGCAAACTATTTCGGCGCGGCCAAATGTGGACGTGGGGCTTTGGGAAGTATTGGAGTGGACTGGAGTCAAGGTGGACTCGTTTGTGAACTTTTTGAGTGTCCCTTCGCAATCCGCAAAGTTGAATGGCACTGCAGAGGAGGGTGGTGCGGTGGCGTTTGAGGAAATCACGACAGAGAGCTCTGCTGTGGAAGGAGATGAACCGTGGGAGATCCCCGAGGAGGTGAAAGGAAATGTGATTCGGCATGCGTATCCGGTAAGTTTTCCACTTGCGATCCTTCGACTCAAAGGTGGAGTGGGTAGCTAACTGTTTGTAGGATGGAATCGACGTAGAGGTGGCTATTCAGGGGGAAGAAATGATTATTGGTGTATTTGGGTTGCGAGGCATGCTGGGTGAGCAGAGGGCTCAGGAAATTGTTGACGGCATTGTTTTGGCGTTGGAAGGGATTGCCAAGGGATGAGTTTCGTGTGCATTGCATCCAGGGCGGTTGGTTCTCAGTAGGTGTTTTGGAGTTTTGGGGGTTGAATTTCATTATGGGTATCTATTTATCAAGCACGCAAGTCTAATATTCTCCATCGGTACAACTTGAACTGGTAGCTGTAACTCACACATGATTCCCAAGCATGACCCCCAGCCCGCTTGGGACAATCGAGCGTGTGAGATGGTTGCGAAGTCCTGCATAAATTAACACAAAGTTAGCAAGGCTTTGGAAAAGGTGAAAGGACAAGTTGGACAAGGTGGCCTTGAAGTACCTTGTCGGCCGAGCAGGCGTTGACGAATGTCTCTTTCAGCAAAATTCCGGCGTTGCTGAGGTTGAACGGGGAGATAAGGTAAGGATGTCAAACGACTCGATGTCATGGACGGTTACGAGCCGCCAGGGGCAGTCGTACTCGAGATCGGTTGTTGCCATATCGAAGCCTGCCCGCCTGCATTTCCAGGTCTCGGTACATTAACCACCAGATTGGGGGGACGGTGTCACTGAGGCCCGTGCGGGTGTGCGTCCGTGAAAGGGAGAAGGTACGGCAGGCTAGGTACAGGGATAGCAGGGCGACGAATAGGGAGGGGATGCCGAGGACAATGGCGACGATGACTTCTGGCGACATGCCGGAGGCAGGGTCAGGGGTGTCGGGGACTGGAGGCATTGGATGATCCGGGAAGAGGACAAAGTGAAGATGGACATTGGAAATGGAAAAGGGGAAAGTATTGGGCTGTGAGCGTCATCTTATGTTCTCGGTGTTGAACGACACCCCGACCACAGATGTATATGCCAGGACAGATGACAGACGCAAGGACCAGACGTGCATGGGCTGGGCGGACGCATGCCTTCACCGCGAACCAAGAATCGCGGGCCCTTCGGCTGGCGGGCGGCACCCTGACCAGTGCGACAGTAGCGAACGATGCGTGATTGGCTATGGCGACTGTCCCTCCCCGCCGTTTCAACCTGCACAAAGGACACCGGGATTGCCGTTCAATCCACCTACCAGAATCGCCATGCGGCCCAACCTGGGCTAATGCGACAGTGCGACCAGTGCGACCAGTGCGACCAGCGGGCACGACGAGTGCGACAGGGGCGGCCAGCCCCCGCATCAAAAGGCAGGCGATGCTGATTTACCGCCGCTGTGGCAGCCCTCACACCTGCCCGAATTTCTCATCTACCATGTCCACCGACCAAAGCACAATGGAGGGCACTCGACCCAAGAGAAGACGCAAGCTGAATTACCGAAAATGTGCGCGTTGTCGGGCTGATAAGAAAAAGGTTTGAACTTGCACCCGTGAACAATTGACCCGTTGAGGACTGACCTTCTACCAGTGTCAGCCCGTGGATCGTATTTGGCCAGGGCAAAAATGTGACCGCTGCGAGGAACTGGAGCTTGAGTGCTCCGGGAACGACACCGCAACTCCACGGCACAATCACCGGGGGCGTCAACTCACGGGATCTGCCAGCAACTCGAACGTCCCAGAATCTCCAACAGGGCCATCAGATATCGACACGGAGAGGGAATCCCTCAGGGAGCTGTCCGTCGTCCCCAAATCGCATCCACCTGACTTCGTTTGCTGACCACCACAAAGGTCATTGAGAGCCTCATGGGCACGGAGAACGAGATCCAGCATACAAGACGCCCATACGTTCCTGGACCAACTCCCTTCCTCGGTTCCTCGGAAAGGAGAATCAGTCTCTGATGGGCCATGGGCAGCGCTTGCAAAGCTCGATATCGAAGCCGAGGCTGAGCTGAGGCATATCATCCAACACAGCAACCGACTACTGTCTTCGTCCTCGGGCGATATCCGCAATGGTACATTGCGTGCTGTTAGCGAGCTAGGCACTTACCCGTGGCCCGGAGGAGGCATACACTGGCCTCTATCGACATACGAGAATATCGGCGATCTGTTATCTACTCATTACGCGGCGAGCGACCACGAGATCGAATTTGAGTCAATGGAGCGCATCGTTGGACTCCCACACAGCGACGCACTTGACAATATGGTGAGGTATTGGCGAATTTTTGAAGGTTGCGTCGACCAGCTAAGGTCATACACGTCTCCTCCCGTCAGACCTCTGCTTACCACAGCTACCGGTCCATTGATAGGAGGAGGTATACTCCCAAGGCAGGCAGTAATAATGCACTCGACCTTGTTTGGTGAGTCGTTGAAACATTCCCGCGATCTCCTTGGCCGTACTCCGCTACACGTCGCGCTATACTACGACGGCGCGGATGATATCGAGGAAGAGGATATCCGATGGGATGATGTGAATGTCTCAGACACCATGTCTTTCACACCACTTCATCTCGCTGTTATCCAGAACAATCTTCCGTTTGTGGAGATCCTACTCAAAGGGGGTGCCAAATACGACACGCAGGGGTGGGCCGCAATGACCCCGTTGCACTATGCGGCTATGATGGGCCATGAGAAGGTAGCCAGGCGTCTTCTTTCCGAATACAGAGAGCAGGGCGATCACAGAGGGATCGCGGCGGGAGGTGTTAATGACTATACGCCTGCAGACCTGGCGTTGGATCAGGGGCATAAGGATCTGTATGAGTATATAATGAAGTTCCCTTCAACTTTCCAGTTTTAATTGAAAACCCCAAAAAGTTATGCAGCGCTTATTGTGTGGGTGGAATGTTGTACTTCTGGGTCGTTGGGGCTTGTTTAGAGATCTCGTATTTACCTGGACAGGGGCAAAAATGTAGGACGCCATTGACAGGCTCAACGACCAAAAATTTGACACACTGCTTTGAAGTGTTGGTGATACATCGACGTGGGCATGATTCGAACATGCGCCCCCGAAGGGAATTGATTTCGAGTCAATCGCATTAGACCACTCTGCCACCACGCCTGTGGATACTGTACATGGCTGATATCTTAGCCTACTAAGGTGGCTCGAGATCCTGGAACGTTGTGGAGTACGCTGTTGATTTGAGATGGATCACTTCTTCCATGTCGTATCCGCATCTGTCACCGGAACGCGAGTCAGCGGAGTCCACCTGTCATGCGGAGTCGGACACAAACCTGGGTGTATTTTCGGCTCCGGGATGTGCTCCCGGGTCTCCTTCTTCCTCCGCCAGTCAGTTCCCGGGAACCGGGTGTCTCGTTCATCCATGACCTTCTCCAGATCCTGAATCTGGTCAGCAGCTGTGATGCTCGTCATGAGCTCGGGCTTGCCCAACGGTATTTTGTGGCCTTTATCGACCTGCCACAGGTGGTAGACCTTTCCGTACAGGTGGATGACCTCCTCCATCTCTGCTGTCTCGGCCTTCTCCCAGGCAGCTTGCGGGGCCAGCGCCGATGGCTGCGGCATGACGAGCATTCCAGACTTGACTTCGAAGACGTGACTGTGCCAGAGCTGGCGCTCTTCCTGGTCGAGCGTCTCATACAGGGCAGGAGATATCATGTACTCAACCCCCAGAAGCCGGGCTCCCGGTCCCGGGCTGTCATACAGGAGGCATTGCCGGACATCTTCAGATGGCTGTCAGCAGGTGGGTCGGAAATTAGGTTCGAGGGGGCTGTGTGGGTGACGTGCCTTCGGTCAAGTGACCACAATAGTGGTTGGTCTCGACCCATCGCGTCGGGTCGGATGCGTAGACGTGGAAAGCGTTGAGATGGGCGCAGACGTTTTTGACGGGCGAAAAGTCTTGTGTTAATGCGGCGCCGGTTTCGAGGATGGTGCTTTTTGTGCTGCGAGGGTCGCCCGCCACGTTGGGCTGCGCGCAGTGATGTTTGATACTCGTTACGGCTTGCATTTTGATGGAAAAGTGTCAATTAAGGAGCTTGATGCCTGGAAAGAGCGTGCTTGCAATTATCTGAATGCATTGCCTCGAAAGTCGACCTTGATGGTTTGTTCTGTCGACTGGAAAGTGCGATGGAGATGGTGACGTCACTGTGACAGACAGAGCGTTTGCTGCGGTTCGTTTGCTGCTGCGGTTCAATTGGGGTTCTCGATCTCCAACTGAACGCGTCAACCATACATCCACGATCACACCTCGGAGGTATTGCAATATTCGACGATCGCTAAGTGCGGCCCAGCATCCCACCAGACGAGCTTCAACCCCAAATTCACAGGTTCCAGTTTGAGACCGCCAACAGCCGACAGCTGAGAATGGGGCACTCCACAGCGGCACGAACGATCGCCGCAGGTGCCTGCCAATGTGGTTCCAGTCCCCGGCCAGACAACAGACACCCTCTTGGTGAGCACGGCGGGCAGGCTTGGCACAGGCTCCCATTGTGGCTCAGCTGCAGAATTTATTACCACGACAAACTCGTCGTCGAATCGCTTCGGCTGAGCCATCGTCCTGCATCTGCTTCGCATTCGTGCGACAGACAACTCGACACTATTGTCCCACGAGAGGAAACCTGCAGCGAGTCTGCAACATGCTGCCCGCGCGCGAAAAAGGGAACATTGGTCGGGCTTGTGGTTGCTTGGCGAAACACACTGGGCCACGGGATGGAACAAGCGTCTGCGGGAGAAGCGGAAAAATGGCAGGTATTGGCGGACCGGGCTTGGGAGCTTGGGGCTGAGAACCCCAGCGCTCGCCAACAACCACCCGCTAAACCGAATTGACCACTGGCGTCCACGATTGGCCTCCCCGGCCCCAAGACGCTGCGATGAGGCTCTCTCCGAGGCCGCTGCAGGATCCGTGCCCAAAGCGCCTGGCCGCGATGGGCGCGCAGCTCACTGCCACCAGAGCCTCGCTGCCGTTACCCCCTAAAACCAAGACGCCCCTCAGAATTTTCCGTTCAAAACGCTCTTCGCAATGATCGGACTGTAATATACGGCATTTGTTTTCTGTCGCTTTCTTTGCTCGCGTCCTGTTCTCGGCTGGTTTTTGCCTGTGCGCTTTTTCTAGCTACAATCTACTTTGTCCGTACTGAATACTTCGACCTTCGAGCTGCTTCGATCCAATCTCTCGTCCTGAGGTCTGACCTCGCACCGGTCGACACCGGCCTTGCCGAGCGATGTCTGACAACGGCAACGGCGGCGGCGGCGGAAACAACAACAATAATGGTGGCAACGGAGACGAGATCGCCCTTGGGTGGGTGGCCTTGGTCGTGTCGCTGGTTGCTCTCCTAGGCACTGTTGCCCAGGTGCTCCAGCAGTACTATGCCTCCGCTGCCGGGTTCGCCAATTGCGGCGAGAACGTGATGGGAGAGTGGTGGAAAACAACAAAACGAATATTCCGGCCAACCGAGCTACGATTCGAGGTGCAATTCGAAGCGCCAGTCATTTTCGTCTGCCCTCCAGAGAATATGAACGGACCCGTCAAGGGCGTGCCGATCCATTTCGTTTCGGGGACGGACGAAAGCTTCAAGAACACCCGTACCCTATCTGCATCAGAAGAGGAGGCACAACGACAGGGCTCCCGCGAGAACAAGGTGCACACGGCTGACAACGAACGCGCCACCTGGGTCACCCTGCTCTCGCAGCTTCACACAATGGAGCGAGCCAGCCGAGAATGGGCGAACGAACACTACCCGGATACCATCATCACGCCAGAGATGAAGCTAGAAGACGAAAGAAACCCGGAGCTGAGGGGCCACACGCTCGCCGTGGCGCTCCAAGCGAAGAACCGCAGCTGGGACAACATGCCAACAGACGTTAAGAAGCCCTACGCAACCACGACAATTTGCCATTTGCTGGAAATAGCCGCCATGATGGGCATATACTGGAAGGAGTGGGATCGGTCGAAAGACCGGTACCGCGCCGAAGGGAACGGGTTCATCCTGACGGGCACCACGGTCACGGATCTCGGGTTGATGTTTACCTTCCAAATAAGTGGCGGAAGCCGGTTTCAGGAAAACCGGGTGATTCCCGTGGATGAGGTGAAGGAGCTGTGCTGTGGCTCTGTCTCGACCATTTTCCGCGCCCGCAGTGATGTCAGACGGCTGGGTGTCGTGACCGAGGATCCCAGAGATCTCGGGATATTGCAGCTGGGGAGTATGAACGAGATATCCGAGACCATGGTGCTGATGAACTGCAACACCATCACGGCCAGCTATTTCCGGCAGCCCGACAGCAAACACACCCACCTCTTTCCTGGTAAGAGCTAGCAACCGCCACCCTCAAGCGTTCAATTTCACTGACAATATCTCTCACAGTTCCCCTCGAGCTCGTTGGTATGCTGGCCAAATCTCTCCATGTCAAGGGGACGCCCTTCCGAATGCTGCCGAATCCCACACCATACCACTGGGACAAGAACTTCTTCAACCTACGAAGGCTTATCAACGAGTACTACAAACATCTACAAACCAGCTCCGACGGCATCCCGGGGATGAAGCAGTTTGTGAGGCTTGCTCAAGGCGTCGTGGAAGCCTTGGGGAAGAACAAGGCGGAGGAAAAGCAGCGGCGACTGGACGAGAAGAAGCTTCTCTTCCAGAAGACGAAGCTGCTCGAGATGGCGAAATTGGAAAAGAAGAGCTCGGCAAGGGCACCTCCAGAGAATGGCGCGCAATCAACCGGAGCCCAGGAGGGCTGGGCAGCAGGCTTGTTGCAAAAGTTGCCGTCCAAGATTAGAAACAGAAAGCCTTTTGCGAACGATGAGGAGAGCCAGACGCCATCGAGCGACGTCAAGATACAACTTGAACCTGTTCCCGATAAAGAGAAGCCGGCTGCGAAGGGCAAGAAGTCTAGGCCCGGGTACAACATGGAGCTCCTCGATTCTCTCCACGACGCTATCGCAGCATGCGACAAATATCTATTAAAGCAGAGGCGGGGGCTCGTCAGGACGGTCATTCGCGAGCACTTCCAGGAAGTTCTGAAGATGCTCAACGGCGACGATGAAGATGATGACGGCCATACAACAGGGGGGAAGAAGTCGGACGCAGCCTCTGTTAGGTGGAGGGGGACGCGCAAGTTCGAGGAGCTCAGCGCGGCTAGCCCCGAGGAGCGGCAGAAGAAGTTTATGGACATCTACTTTGGCGATGTGCTCCACGAAGTGAAGAAGCGGGCGGCCAGCTCGCTCAGCAAGATGACCTTTTACGACCATCACGATGCGCCACTCACGCCGACGTCGCCGACCAAGTCGCCGTTTCTACGGCCGCAAGATATCGTCTCCGGGGATCCGTCTGACGCCGAGTCTGTTTGCGAGGAGGGCTCGAAGGAAGAGGCCGAGCGGATCGAGCCCGATGCGGCGTCGATTTGGTGTGTGCTCGTCTTCCGCATGCTGTGCTGGTTGACGCTGCACGACTTTGACAGAGGCGACCTGCAGATCTCCAAGAGCGAGCTGTTGGGGAGCCGACTGCCGGTGTACATCTCGTAGGCGGAGCATCGAGATCGGCAGATCATGATGACTAAATTTGACTTTGACTTCATAGCGATGGCAATTGGGTATGGCCCGGAATTTGATATAGCTACTTAATATGGTTGGGCAAAATAGATTGTAAGATGCGGATTGTTTTAGCTAGGTTCTGTTACTATGCGTGGTTTGACTCTCACGTCTGTTGGTTGTCACTAACACACCATCAGCGAGTTCTGCAGTGAAAGTGTTAGAGATTCTTAAATGTTAACGTTGGCAGATTTCTCCTTCCTTGGCTCGCTTGGACACCACTCCGCAAGATCACCGGCCGCCACCAACGAAAAGCCGCACACCTGCCAACTCGTGGCTCGCCACTGCTGTCGTGTCCGCTGCCGTTGACATGTCCAACCTGCTAGGATGCGACCTGATCAGCCCAACCCAATGCCAAATCCAATGTGGAGCCTGCTATCTGCCCCGCCCGCCAGCCCCTCCGGATGCCAGCAGGGCAGCGCTGGCGCCTGATCATCGAGGTCGGCCATCCAGGCCTCGCATGCCCCCATTTCGGTTTTGGCTGTGGTCACGGCTCATCAATGGTCGCAACGCTACTGCCAGGTCATCACCTTGGATCGCAGCGCTCGAGCAGCAGGCAGGTTGCCGACCAGTGGGCAAGTTGGCGGGGCCGCGTTTGTCGGTGAGCGACCCCGCCATTGGGCGCGGGAGGGAGCCGGCGCAACCAAAGCATGGCATGGATGATGGCGAGTTCGCCCCGCACGGGAGTGATGGTATGCGATTGATGCGGTGAGGAATTGCGCGCAATTGAGCGAGGGAGGTACCTTCGTACCTTGGACATGTGTGGTGGCAGCGAATGCAAGGGAACCCGACAGCATGGCTGGCAGGGCGCTGGCCAATCATAACCGACAAATGGCAGCGTCGCTGGTGCTGAGCTGGCGGTTGGCGGCTGGGATGAAACATTTTGGGACCTTATCCGCTGAGACACCGCATGTGCATTTGCCTTTTTGAGGGAACCATTTGAGGAACGCCTTGCCCGCTTCTTGGTCAGTCACAGAAATGTTTGGAGAGTTTTGACATACTTGGATTGCTTTTGCTTTGGATATTGAAGGTTCGAGGCCTGAAGAGACGGATATTGGGAACTTGAAGCGGTGGATTGGACACCGGAGGCTATCAGGTATCGCCACCCCGCCTTTTGCAGACGAACGCAGCGCTGGGCGCAAAGTCACGATGCCGACCACGGAGATTATTACGATTATCAACAACTCGGGGAAGGTGATTAGTACGGTAAGCTCCCCTGTTGCTTTGCCGGTGTTGGGGCTGGTGGGTGCTGACAGTTGCGCAGGGCAAGCAGCTCGTGGGCATCTTCAAGGACGCCAAAGCCGCATACCGCGAGAAACGAGAGAACATCAGGGCCGAACGCGCCGAGCGTGCAGGCATCCAGCGCGCAAAGACTTTCGACGTCACACCGCGCGGGGCGCCTGATCGGTACTACGAAGAGGACGAGTTCGACGACCATGCGCACGACCGCCGCGCAATCCGCGACTCGGATCGCCGCCGGTCGCAGGACGACCTCCACTCGCAGGCCTCGTCGCACCGCAGCCACCGCTCGCGTCGCACCGAACGCACCGAGCACCCCGACCGCGACCGCGGCCGCCCGGCCCTAACCCTCGCCAACCTCCAGACCCACTCCGAAGTCTCCGCGACCGCCCCCTCCGCCGCCCCGAGCGGCCCAAATGGCAAGCCCTACCGCGCCCCGTACGCCGAGACCGCGCCCCGCGACATGCAGCTCTCCCGACCAAACCTCGCCCACGCCGCAACCATGCCGCTACCACCACGCTCCGAAGCCCCCACCATGACCACCGCGACCCCCGTCGCCACCGCCCGCCAGAGCATGCTCGTTCACCGCCCGCGCTCCGACCCGTCCCTCAAGAAGAAGAAGGAAATCGACATGCACCTCGCCTACGGCGACGTCCCGCCCGACCTCGCCTCCCGCGCAGACCTCGACATCTCCCCGCGCAATAACACCACAACCACCCGCTCCCCCCACGGCAGCGGCGAGCTCCAACTCGCTGGCCCGCCTGAAGACACCGAAGCCCAGGCCCTCACCATGGTCGACCGCATCGAGTCCCTCCTGGAAGAAGCCCAATGCGTCCACCACACCGCCTCCTCCATGATCGCCAACCTGCAGCAAAACCCCCAAGCCGCCGCCGCCGTGGCGCTCACCCTGGCTGAGCTGTCCGCTCTCATCGGGAAGATGTCCCCGTCCTTCCTGCCCATACTGAAGGGCAGCTCCCCTGCGATCTTCGCCCTGCTGGCAAGCCCGCAGTTCCTCATCGGCACGAGCGTCGTTGTGGGTGTCACGGTGATCATGTTCGGTGGGTGGAAGATCGTCAAGAAGATCAAGGAGAATGCAGCTGCGAAACAGGCCGAGGCGCCGTTTGAGATGCAGAATATGGGTGCGGCTGCTGCGGCAGGGGGTGAAGGGGAGGGGCAGAGAGCTGCAAAGGAGGGTGGTGGTGGCGGTGGGGAGTACGAGGAGGCGCTTGTGCTGGAGGAGGAGATGTCGACGATTGAGTCCTGGCGGAGGGGGATCACGCCGTTTGGAAACGTAGAGGAAGACGACGATGAGACGGCGGATGTGGAGCTTATGAGTGCTGAGGCGGAACGGCATCTGCGGGAGAAGTACCGTGATGCGGAGGTCGATCCGGATGATTCGGTGAGTCGGATTGGGGCGAGGAGGCATCGGAGTTCGAGGAGCCATGTGAGCAGGAGACATCGGGATGGGAGGGAGAAGGAGAGGGATAGAGAGAGAGACAGGGAGAGGGATAGGAAGCATGATGGCGAGGGGGAGGTGGATGTCCCGGAGCGGAAGTCAAGTCGGAGGTATAGGGATAAGGAGGGGGAGAGCGAGGTTGCTGAGAGCGTGAGGAGCCACCGGTCGCATCGGAGTCACCATAGTAGTAGCTCGAAGCATAGCTCGCGGACGAAGGTGAAGGCGATTGAGGAGGGGAAAGAGGAAGGGGAGTCGGAGAGTGTGGTGAAGGGCGGGAAGGAGAAGAAGAATAATATGCTGAAGCAGCTGTTTAAGAAGATGAAGGATAAGGAGGATGGCGAGGGGAAGAAGGAGGGGAGGGCGGTGAGTGTTTTGGTGTGAGGGGGGGTGGTTTGGAAGTTTGGAAGTTTGGAAGTTTGGAAGTTTGGAAGTTTGGATGTTTGTTTTGGTGGCGAGGGAGTTCAGGGTGATAACAAGGGTGCTTTTCGAGAGGGGTGGTGTTGGGGGTATAAGAGGACCTACAGTACATCTCAGCTCAGCGCAGCGTAATCCAGCTCAGAATGTTTATATTGCCGACGAGGAACACTACCCAGCAACTCGTACATCCAATAACAGCCATGTTCACAGCATTTCGGTCTTCCTTCTGCTACTTTTGCCGTGGTAATCTAGTGTCGTGTCCTATTATACCTACGTAGAACAACAACGCACCGTCAGCAATATATCGCACACTTACAAGTCCTTCCGCTCCCCATCGCCACCCTCCCCCTCAAACCCTACAACCCACCAATCCCTCACCACCGCCGTCCCATTCACCACCGCCGTCCACACATCCTCCGTGCACGAGCTGATCTTGAGAATATAACACCTCGGCTCCACCTTCTCAGGTTTTCCGTTCTTGATCCCCCGCACATCACTCGGCCCCTCGGTCTTCGGGTCCTCCGTAACAGGCAGTAATCCCGTGGCGATGTCCTTGTTGAGGGTTGCGCGCATGAAGATCTCGTAGGCGGCTTGGGGTTGGTAGGAGGGGACTTCGTGGCCGGCGCCGAGGTTGGAGGATTGACGGGTTAGGCCGAAGGGAACAGTGTTGGGAGAGGACAGGGGAGGGAGGGATGGGGTGTATCCGGCTGAGGCGAAGTTGGACTTTCGGGAGTGGGGGATCTCGAGGGAGGCGGTTTCGCCGCCGAACCAGTTGCATGCCCAGTCGCTGTTGGGAGGTTAGTTATGGTAGTGGTTAAAAAAGGGGGGATCGAAAAAGGCACATACCGATCACCATAAACCATATGCACCTTCACACCCCCATCGAGTAACTTCCCAATACTCTCCATAAACCCAGGACGCAAGACGTCAAACGTCCCAGAGTTGAAGACCTGATTCACCGTCATGGAGACAGACGAGTAATTCACAGGCACACCCAGCGCAGCAAGAACCGATTCCTCCATCAGATAGCCATGCAAATGCGGCAGCGGGAAGGGATCTGCGGTTGGGTGGGCAATGTTATAGCCACCAACGTTTGCGTCAGCTATGTCTTGGTCGGTTGTGGCAAGGAAGTACTCGAAGAATTTCAAGCAGGCTTCGGGAGTCTCGATGCCTTCATCGAGAGCGACGCGGCACGCATCGAGTCTGTCCTTGTTGCCGCCTAGACGCCGCCACTCGTGGAGATGCGACTCGTAAGTCAACTAGTTGAAGATCTAGATGTTGACTTCGTTATTCCAGGACCAGGGGTTAAGCGTGGTAGACTTGGAGTCGGACGTGATGTAGCAGGGGCCGTTTTCTTCGGGGAGACCCATGAGGGAGGAGCCGCCGGGGCCGCCGTTGAGCCAGATGGTGAGCGGGGCGGTGGAGGGGTTTTTGCGGGCTTCGAAGAACCAGAAGAATCTGGGGGGTTAGCTTGGAGGGGGGGTATGGGAAGGGGCTTGAATTGGGCGCCTACGTGTTGATGGGATAGTCCTGGGGCTCGCCGATCGCATCCTCAAGGAAGCCGGGTGGGAGGTGGACGTAGCCTGCGTAGGACTTTACGCCTGGTGTTGTTTCACATATTCCTGGCTGAGGAATACTGGTTAGTTGAGGAAATAAAATGGGATGTGCTCCTCTTACTTCCTTGTGTGAGATGGTGACATTTTCATGGAACCTGGACTTCAACACGGTGACGCCCTCTGGCTTGGGAGGGAATTGACAGACAGCTCCTCCCGCGACGCCTGCTGCTAAGATGATGCTGGATGTAACCATGGTGACACCCTATCTGGGCATATTCTCTGTCGAAATGCCGTTGTCCAGATGGAAAGTCGAAGAAGTCGACAACATCGGAAACATGAGCTCGTCATTGCCTTGGTATTTAGCCAGTCACCGGTGCTGTGCCACATTTAACTTAGCGCGGGGTCCTTCGTGCACCAAAATAATCAGTTCGTCCGCGTCAGCAGCATCAGGATTCATGTTTGCTGGTGCGTGTAACACCAAGTTCTGTGCCCGACCAATTAAGGGTGCGTTTAAAAGACCAGGATTTCCACAAATTCCTTCCTATAATGGAAAACACGGTATTTACCTGAGGTTGGCACGACGCGTCAAACGCGCCGGTTTGCAAGGTAACGATGTGACCCTATCCCACTGCTCAAATACCCGCCGATTAACTCGAATCACTTCGCTGACACTTGCTACAAACATTACAGTGATGAACCTTGAAACAGTGGATCCTCTTGCCCCCGGTATTCAGACAGAGATGTGGGAGTCTAAGCCGGCACTTGAAACAGGAACATGTGCTCCAATTTCCAATTCTCCACCAGTTGCGACAGAAGAGGACGTAAAAGTAGATGAACAGAGATAAAACGCCGGGGAGGGCGATGAGGCCGAGGAAGCGGTACTCGATGGTTTTGTGTTCTGGGATGTGTCAGGGTTGTGTCGACGGTTAGGGTGGGAGATTTGGGTGAAAGAGGCACTGATACTCACCGGGCTCTGACAATGGGACAGGAAGTTCTGAGATGCGCGCAGACGGTCAGCCCGGGTTCTCTCTGTAGGCATTCTCCAATTGCATGGGGGGTTTAGAAGTCGTGACCCCACAACCGATCGACCTGATTGCCGATCACAATTTCCACCATTCCTCCTCGACCACCCCCCCCATTTCCACCACCACCACTCCTTCAATTCTTCACCAAAACACACCAAATTCAAGATGAATACTGTGCGTAAGCAGAATATTACGTCGGCAATCGATGAAGTCAAGCGCGGAGTCACACAGCGAGAGGCCGCGCAAAACTGGGGCATCCCTTAAGTAACCCTCTGTGACTGTATCCACGGCGCAACTAACAAGAAAACCAGCAAATTAGCCAACCGGAGGCTCTCTCCTGAAGAGGAGTCATTCCTCGTTAACTGGTACCTTAATGAGGAAGCCTCCGCGCGGCCTCTAAGCAAGGCCCAGATTATTAGAATGGCTGTAATAGTCCTCGCTAAAGGAGGTGATTTTACCCCTATTGGTTACCGTTAGGTAGACCGCTTCCTAGCATGCTATACGCATGTTAAAACAAAGAAGTCGGTACTGTTAGAAAGCGCGAGGAAACGCGGTTTTACGAAGGAGGCTTATAAGGAGTTTTACGGCCTTCTCAGCTTTCACTTAAAGTCTAAAGCTATCCGTTACACTAACATCACTAATATGGATAAATACAGTATATAAGAGGGTAAGATAGTAGTTAAGACTATTATAAGCGATTCTCTTACACTTAAAGCCCTTATTTAATCCTTTAATAAAACTACTTAAGTATCTATTCTAAAGACAGTTATTACAGATATGTAACGACCCTGCAGGCCGTCACTTGGGCCGGGGCGGCCCGACGAATCCCCCGCAGAAGGAACAGTGCAGGAAGGCAGTACGCACGGTACTGCACACTGGGCCAAGGGCGTAAAGACCCGAAGCCCCTACAACTAATCATTAAGTGATCACTCTGATCTCGCCAAAAGCACGGTGATCACAGTAATCAGAGGCATTCTAATTACTGTAATCACTCTTCGTGTTAAGTAAGCATAGTGATTAAGGTATAAAGTACCCCTTAACTAATTAGTATAAATAGCCATAGTTATACCCATAACCACCGTAAGGGACTTTAGTTCCTTACACTAGTATTTAATTGTTCATTTATGTCCTACTATCCAGACTCGCCTTTATATATTATAATGATAATAACCTATAGTGATATTAAACCCCCTATCTAGGAGTGCTAGCTTAATAAGCCGTCTTCGGAACGCCCTTTACTGTTAATATCCTACTATACGTTCTGTCTTAACCTGCGCCAGTCCTCTCAAGGCCTATATTAGGTGCAGGTTATAATACGATACTAACGTCCCAGTTCTGAACGCTGTTTATTAAATTCCCAGACACCACCTCTCTCCCATTAATATATTAACCTCTAGAAAAGGTAAGGAGATTAAGGAGGCGTAAGCTTAACCTTAACTCCTTACTATTAACAAATTAGCTGTATACCTTAAAGATTTAAACCTTAATTAGTAAAGACTAGTTAAAGAATTTAACGAAGCTTTCCTTAAAGACATTAAAAGCTGTATCGGTCTTATTAAAAAACTTTAAGTTTAATTTAACGCTGTTAAGCTAGAGAATAACGACTTTAAGGGCTTACAGAAAAAATAAGTGAAGCTCCCCTTACTGTTACACTTTAAGGGAGACTTTACACAGCTGGAGTCCTGGATAGCCTAGCTCTAGAGCTATATCACTTATTATAACGAGCAGTTCTTTAAGGAAGAAGGAAAGGTTAGGTTTGCCAGAGCCTTACTAGATGGAGTAGCCGCTTACTAGTATAAACCTTATATAAAAATAATTAATAACCTCTTTATAAATAAAGTATAAAAGGAAGCTCCTGAGATTTAGGCCTTTTTTAACGACTTTAACGTTTTTATCGACTAACTTTAAACTAAGTTTAGAGAACTAGACGCCCCTAGGCGGGCTGAATAGTGGTTTATAGCCTTAAGGTAGACGTCTTTAGTCCTTAATTTCTCTACACGCTTTAAATTAAAAGTAATAAAGATTAAACTTAGTTAAGAAGCTTTAGTAATGCTGTTTTAAAGTGGTTTAAAGGAACACGTTACTAGAGATCTTTATTAAGAAGACTGACTAGACCGCTTATAAGAATTAGTTAAGATAGTTATTAAGGCTGATAACTAGTATTATAATTACTATTATTGGAAGAACTTTTAGAAAGAACAGACCCTTTACTAACTAAGTAAATTAAAGAAGGGAAATTAGTTAACCGTGATAGGTCACTATCCTAGGCTAATGGATATTAGTATAGTAAACTGTTAAAACCGACCTAACTGTGATAAACCTTAATAATAACAGTAATAGAAGTAACCTAAGGACCTATTACAGGTTTAATGCTTTAACTGTAATAAGAAAGGATATATAGTATAGTAGTGTCTGTTGTTAAAGTAAGTTAGTTAGAAACCCGTTTTAGAAGGAGGGAAATACGTTAGGTTTAATTTAGGAGACGTCTATGTTAGGATGTTAGGTAATAAAGAAGATTACATTTAGATAGATAAGTGTAACCTAGGAGATAAAGAAGGAGAAGAAGAACCTTAAGACGTAATGTATCTAGTCTTTACAGGTGTTACAGAAAAGTTAGTTATGGAGGTGCAGGTTGCGGAAGACCGACTTTAAGGTGGAAACTTAGAACTGTTAGAAATGCAGGTTGTGGAAAACTAACTTTAGGAAGAAATGTTCTGGTTAACTGTTATAAGCTTTAAAAACCTTACCTTATAAGTTTAGGAATTAAGGAAGTTTAGGAAAGACCCTGACTTAGACTTTACTAAAATGGTTAAGGGAGTTAAAGAACTAGCCCTTTAGGTTATATAAGTAGTGAAGTAAGCCTTAGAAGGTGAAAGAGAATAAGTTAAGAAAATTAAATTAGAGAAATGGAAGTTCTTCTTTATAGTACCCCTTAAGACTTTTAAACACTTTAAGCACACTAAGTAGATCAGTACCCTTACCTCCTTAGAAGAAGGATAGCTTAGATAGTTACCTTGTATTAAAGCTGGTGTGCTTTAAACCAGTACCTTAAAGGTCTCCTAAGAAGGTATAAAATAAGCACACTAACGGAGGGTTTAGGAGTTAAAGGAGAAACATTAAGAGATGGTAGATAAAATAAAGGACCTGTAAGTTAAAGGCCTTATTATAACGTTTAAGGATAAAGTGGTGGAAATTGGATTGAAACTTTATAATAAAGTTCGTTTCACTAATTAACTTGAATATTGACTTGTTAAGGAAGATTACTTTATGGAAGAATAAGCTGGGTTACTGTTACCTGAGTTCTGGGAAGAAGTTTAGGAGAAATAACATATACGGAGGTAAGTGGAAGAAGAGAAAGAATAAAGCGCTACTTTCCCCATTTTATACTTTATAACTGTAACACTTATAATTAACGTCGATTACCTTAATTATAAAGATATATTATAGATTAATTATATATATAATAACTGCACTCTTAACTGGCATTATGGACTTAAGGCCCTTTACGACCATTTCTTAAGTATATAGAAACGGGATTACACTATCGCTAAAGTAAAGTTAAAACCGGCTTATTACTGGGTCTTTTACTCCTTAATAAGAGAGTTTAGTAATAAACGGAAAGTTACCGTAGTTAATTAAGCTCCCGTTACGTGCTGGCGAGGAGGAGTGCTTAATAACTGCCCTGTTATAACGTGCTTGTTACATCTTAACGGAAAAGCTAGAGAATGGCAGAAGTGGGAAGATTACTAACGGATCTAAGAGTAAAAAGACATTATTGCGATTTAAGCCTGTAGAGTATACTATCGTTTTATTAAGGACTTTAGAAATATTATACTGTTTAAAGTCAATTAGACGTTAAGGCGTGAGAATTTAAGAAAGGTTAATTGTTAAGTTTATTAGAGCTACCTGTTTTTCTAAAAGGAATTAGGAAAAGGCTGTAGGCCCTTTAGAAGGGCTGGAAACTAGTAGTTTGCTGGTTAGTAAAAACCTTAAGAAGAAGGAGAGGTATTTAGAGGTTAAGTTAGATAAGACCTTAAGGATAAGTAATTATTATAACTTAGATGTTAAAGGAGTATAAGTATTATTCTGTTAGTGTTAATATAACAGATGGAAAAGGGAGGCTATTTAAGGTAAGAGTAATAGTAGATAACGGGAGTGCTTTTAACTTAGTGTACCTTTTATTAGTTAACTGAAGGAAACTCCCTAACGAAGAGTATAAAGAGGTTATCCCTATTTAAAATGGTAAAGGAGGCCTGTATTAGTATAATAACGGTAAAGTCACCTACTACTCGCTACTTTTAATTAAAGTGGATAGGGATAAATAATAAGTAGACTTTAACATTACATTAATTACAGGTTACGATATAATCTTAAGTCTACCTTAATTAGAAAAGTATAACCCTGTAATTAACTAGAGGAGTAGTTACCTTACCTTTAGTAAGTCCCCTAGCTGTAATTACTGTTTAAAGAAAGTTAAGAAGGCACTAAACCGTTTTAGAGGTGCATAAAGCACTTAGAAACACACTGAACCTTTAGAACTAAATACAGTTTAGGTTAGGTTTATTAAGACGGTTAAAGGATTAAAAGGTCTATTATATTACTTAAATAACGATTTAGAAGGTGGAAAGAAGCTAGAAGTTAATTTATAAATAAGTAAAGAAGTTAATTTGTTTAAAGTACCTGTAAAATATAAAAAGTTTACCCTGTTTTGAAAAAAGATACCGTAATTACTGGATTATAAACTATAGGATTATAAAATTAAGCTAAAGTTAAAAGCGAAGCTTTATAACTTCTAACCTTACTATTTAAACCCTTAATAGGCTGAGGCCTTAAGGGAGTATGTTAATAAGAACTTAAAGAACGGGTTTATTATAAAGTCCCAGTCTCCAGTAGGGTACTTAGTGTTATTTGTCCTAAAGAAGGGAGATAGTAAACTGCGTATAGTTATTAACTATTAAATATTAAACGAGGATATAATTAAAAATCGTTACTTATTACTACTTATTACGGAAATGTGAGAACGGATTACTAAAGTAAATTAGTTCTCTAGCTTTAATTTCCCTATGGGGTTTAACTATGTTAAAGTGAAGGAAGAGGACAAGTATAAAATAGCTTTTTAAACTCGTAACAGGTATTATTAATACTATGTTATATTAATAAGATTAATAAACACCTTTACGACTTTTTAAGGCCTTATCGATAGTATTCTCTGCCCTTTCCTCGATAAGTTTATCTTTATGTATTTAAACGATGTTCTAATTTATTCTGAAACTTTAAAAGAACATTAAAAGTATATACGATAGGTTTTAATAGCTCTTAAAAAGGCGAAGCTGACAGTAAACTTAAAGAAAAGCCATTTTTACGTTTAGGAATTAAACTATTTAGGGTTTAGAGTAACCTTTAGAAGACTTAAAATGTAACTAGAGAAGATAAAGGCAGTTAAGGATTAGCTTACTTTAAAGAATTAGAAAGAGTTATAAGCTTTTATTAGCTTTACGAACTTTTATCACTACTTTATTAGGTATTTTACAAAGATTATAAGATTACTTTATAAACTTACAGGTAAAGGAAAGCCGTTTAAGTAGACTAATAGATAGTAAAAGGCGTTTAAAGACCTTAAGTACACTTTCGTTACAGTGCTAGTCCTGGCCCTCCCCGATTTCTTAAAGCCTTTCTAAGTCGAGACAGACTCCTTAGAGTTCGTAATTAGTGGAGAACTTAGCTAAGTCTAGGACGATGGGAAACGCTACTTAGTTACCTTCTTATTAAAAGGGATTTACAGCTTAACCTTATAATACTTAATTTATAATAAGAAACTAATAACGATTATTTAATATTTTACTAAGTAAGTACTGTACTTAAGTGGTATAGAGGAACTAGTTTAGGTCTTCTCAGACTATAATAACTTTTAGTACTTCTTAACGAAGGAACTTAACTTACAGTAAGCACAATAGGCAGAATTAATAGCCCCGTTCCATTTCCAGATCTACTATGTTAAAGGAAAAGATAATAGGCGAGCTGACGCTTTTAATTAAAGATAGGACTATAAGGATGCTAATCTAATCTTAATCCTTATTATTATGTTTAACGAAGTAGAGAACGGCATTTTAGAATATACATTATAAGTGTTAAATAACTAAATGCTAGAATAAATTATTAACGTCTGTATAAACTTATAAACAGAGTATAACATTTATTAGTAATAATAGGACTTCCAGGTAAAAAGGCTAGTGGAAGGTACCTATAAGCACGAGTGCCCCTTAGAAGACTTCTTAGGGTACGTGTAAGACTGTGGTAAGGAGTGCTTAATGCATCTAAATTACGATAAAACTGGTTATTAACTGGAATAACTATTAGAAGGTGTAAACAGTGTGTTTAAATTAAGAGTAAGGCTTTAGTATTAAAAGAAACTGTACATTTATAACTTAGATAAACGGAAGGAGTACGTTTAACAGGTCTATAAGTCTTAACTTAGGGGATATATAAGCCGAGCTAAGACTTTTATATAAGCTTAATAAACGTACACCTTCCTGGGAATAAAGAAATTAGTTAAGGAAGTGGTTAATAATTGTAATATCTGCTACTAGAAGTAAAATTGACATTATAAGCTTTATAGGCTTCTTAAACCACTCCTTATATTACAGGCGTTATAAAGTTCCATCTTATTTAACTTTGTTACTAGGATCTTAAAGTTTAAGGACCCTATTATAGGAGTTACCTATAACCAGATCCTTATAGTGGTTAATAGATTAATAAAGTGGGCTTACTTTTTACTAACCTTAAAGGATATAACAGCGAAGTAACTTACTTATATCTTTAAGAAAGAGGTAGTTTCACGACACCTTTAGCTAAATAATATTGTTATAGATTAGGATAAGCTGATTGTATTAAAGTTTTAGTAAGGATTAATATAAAGAATAAGTATAAAGAGTAAATTTTTAACAGTTTTTTACCTACAGACGGATAGTTAAATGGAGTAAGTTAATTAGATATTTATAACGTATCTTTAAACTTACGTTAACTTTAAATAAGATAATTAGCTTAAGCTGTTACTAATAGCACAGATAGCTTATAACACGACGTTAATCGAGTTAATAGGTGTGTTACTGTTCTTTACTAACTACGGTAAGGAGCTTAAGCTTTGTTAAGGCCTACTTACCAGCACCCCTTAAGTTACAGTTTATATAGACTAAATGTAAGAATTATATAACTACTTATAAGCTAAACTTAAGTTCACATATAAACAAATAAAGAAGTTTACTAATAAATATTAAACTAAGTAACTAATACTTAAGAAAGGACTCTATTACGATAATGAACGAGTTAAAGGACTGACTTTTTAAAAAGGGGATTACGTTTACCTTTTTTCATAAAACTTACACTTAAAATAACTTAGTAAGAAACTTAACTTTAAAAGGTACAGACTATTCTAAATTAAGAAAAAGGTCGCTACCTTTAATTATAAATTAAACTTACCTATTAGTATAAAGGTGCGGACTAAGGTTTTCCACATCTTACTTCTAAAACCTGCCTTAAAGGGAGTTCCTTTAAAAAAGAAGATTAAGATTAATGCCGATAAGGATAAATACGACGTTAAGGAAGTTATAGATTTATAAAAGGGGAAAAATGCATTTAAGTATCTTATTAAGTAGTTAGACTACAGCCTTAAAAGTAACTTATAAGAACTAGTTAAAAACCTTAAATGCCTAAACCTGATTGTGGAGTTTTATTAAAAGAATTTAAACCGATTAAAGCTAATAATAAGAATTAGAAATAAGATAAGATCTAACATTTAAATTACTAAACTAAAGAGTAAGATTACTGTAAGACTTAAAGCTTAAAAAGTGGCAAGAAACTCCTTAGTAAATATGGAAAGATATTTATTAGAAACCTTAACTAGGGTTAAAAGGACCTTAGACCTAATAAGGAGGTTAGGCCCCCTTTAGAGTTCCTAGCACGTTCTGTACAGGAACGGGTACTATTGAAAAAAAAAAAAGTTAGTAAAAAAAATAAGCAGGTACGCTACCGTTACGCTAGGAAAGGCCGTTTTTGTTTATTAAAAAGAAAAAGAGTGATAGACTAAGTTAAGAAGAAGTCGCCGGTTATAATAACCCCCTGGAAAAAGAACCACACGCCGGCTCTGCTAGGAGGCTCCCTTAGTCGAACTTGGGAACTAGTGTGGTTACTTCTTAGGCCTCACGCTCTTCCTTTGCTATAATGGTAAACTTATAGCTAAAAAGTTCGTTTACTTACTATGCTAGTCCCTTCTGCTAATCCTTAAGGCGTAGGAGTTTAAAGGCTATGTTATAGAGAAGGAGAGCGGTTTTACACTCCTTAGTATTAAGGCGTTTCTTTTTATCTAAAACCCTATACAGGACGGATGGATCGTTTCTATAAATGTTGTAAGATAAGTACACAGTTTTACCAGCCGCTATATAGTGGCTGTACGACTTACTCTTACTGGCTACCTTGCAGTCTGGCAGGTTTAGGTAGTGGTAGCGATTACACTTTATAAGTATAATGATCTTAAAAGTAAGAATAAACTTAGTGTTAATAATGTGGCGTTTAGTTAATAAGGGTGCTGTGTTTCTCCTATTCTTAGTTACCTGGTTAGACGATATAACGACTGGTGAAAGGAAAAAGGAACGTATAAGTAGTTTTTTATGGAAAAAAAACGTTAAAGAGGGGGAATCGTGTGACGACCTTACAGGCTGTCACTTAGGCCGGGGCGGCTTAACAAATCCCCCGTAAAAGGAATAGTGCAGGAAGGTAGTACGCACAGTACTATGTACTAGGCTAGGGGTGTAAAGACTTAAAGCCCTTATAACTAATCGTTAAGTAATTACTCTGATCTTGTTAAGAGTACGGTGATTACAGTAATTAAAGGCATTCTGATTACTGTAATTACTCTTTATGTTAAGTGAGTACAGTGATTAAGGTACGAAGTACCCTTTAGTTAGTTAGTATAGATAGCTATGGTTGTGCCTATAATTACTGTGAGGGACTTTAGTTCCTCACGTTAGTATTCAATTATTCATTTGTGTCCTACTGTCCAGACTCACCTCTGTGCATTATAGTGACAACGACCTACAGTGACATTAAACCCCCCGTCTAGGAGTGTTAGCTTAATAAGCCGTCTTCAGAACGCCCCTTACCGTTGGCGTCCTGCCATACGTTCTGTCTTAACCCGCGCCAGTCCTCTTAAGGCCTGTGTCGGGTGCAGGTCGTAATAAGATAGTTAAAAGCTAACTCTAGTTATCATCTTTATAAGGGTAAGTCTCTAAGGACAGTGGTATCTTAAGTAGGTTAAAAACTAGCCTAATATCTATAATTAGAAATATAACTACTCCCTTACTGGCTTTAATAATATAAGGATAGCCTTAAAATGGTTTAAGGAGGTTTATTTACTAGAAATTAAACCTACAGACCCCACAGAATAGCACCTTCTTATTATAGATCCCTACTTAAGTCACGAACCGGAAGAATTAACCTACTTAGCCTTTAAGAATAAAGTTCAGGTACTGTTCTTACTAACTTATACCTCTTACAAAACTTAACCTTTAAACCGTAGCGTTTTCTTAGCTCTTAAGACCTACTATAAGTAACAAACGAAGCCACTTACAGCCTGTTAAGGCTTAGTATTAACTTATAAATAACACTTCCTTCTAACTTATAAGGATGCCTCTAAGGAGGGTGTAAACCTTACTAACGTAAAGAACGGCTTTAAAAAGACTAGTATATAGCTGTTTAACCCCTCTTAAGTCTTTAGTGATCCTAAGGCACTAATCGGAAATTTACCCCCCCCCTTAAACGGCTATAAACCCCTAAGATAACCCTTATCTCTACAGACAGTGCCGTTAAGACTCCGCAAAAAAGCCGTGATATTCTCCAGGCTGTTAATAACGCTAAGGGGTACGTAAGCCCTACTAATCGAACTGTAAGGAGTGTTCTTCGTAAGGTAGGGAAGGTACTGGATTAAAGTAACATAAAGATAGCCTTATTGGAAGCCGAAAACGCACGTTTGAAGGAGGATTTGAGGGCTACGGAACCACGTAGTAGGAAGAAGGTGAAAGAGCCTCCAAACGGCAAGTTTTCAAGGATAGGCGACATCGTTACGGCCGAGGAGGCTTCGCAGAAGCCCCCAAAGCGGAGGCGAGTCACCGCGCGCGTAGACCCCACCCCTGCGATAGAGGAGGCTCAGGAGGTTATATACCATGGCTTGGAGACCCTTCGTCGCGCCGAGGAGATGTAGAAAACATGTTGTTTCATAGAAATTAGTAAGGAAATGGATGTTTTGTGGCATGGTTACAATTGGGGGTGCACGTGGTCTTCATGATCGGCAATCAGGTCGATCGGTTGTGGGTTCGCGACTTCTACCGTCTTTGTTGGGCAGCTCTGTGGGCAAGAAAATCTCCACAGATGTGCTACTTGCGAGAGCTGCAGTAGTGGCTGTGACTGTGGCTGTCTCGATAAGCCCGGTGATGGCAGTTCGTGTCGTTTGCCGCTCAGCGGTGGCGGTGAAAATGTGGACGGCAAAAATAACTGAAGAACAACATTGTGTTAGATTTCCCGATCTGTGCCTATACTGGAGGCCTTGGCAAGAAACAATGTTGGTTATCACGGCTGGGAAGAGCCGCGTAATAAATGGCAGGAAGAACGGTCAGGGAGAACGGAAATATGAAAGGATGGAAGACACTGTCGGTCAGACATTTCGGCTACGAGACGCGTCGATGCGACTCACAAGACACGCAGCTTGTTGGGAGAATAAGCGAATCGGAAACCATCCCTCGGCTGGGCTGTCAAGTCCCCCCAGCACGGGAAGCTTAAAACAACCTCGGAGAAAGCAGAGTTGACAATTCCATTGGATCAGGGAGATTGGGCTCAGAAAAATGGGTGACATGTTGACAAGGCTCCAGGCAACAACCTGATAAGGCGGTTTTCACCGAGACAAGCACTGGCAGTCTCTGGTCGAGTTTGGTCATTTCAGCCCAGAGGAAAGGTCGGCCCGCCTCACAGATCACCATGGGTGTGTCTGAGTGGTTGAGCAGCGCGATGTTATGTCTTATGCGTTGGCAAAGGCTTCCCAAGCGCCAACCTGAAAACGTGACCGTACTCGACCAAGACAGGACCAAGCCACAGCCAAGCCAACCTGCAAGGCCGTGGCACTGACCCAAAGATTTGAAGACGGTGGTACTTGATGAGGAGAACACCGTTGCTTTCTCTTTTCCCAAAACACCTTACCATAATATGGCCGATGCCGGACAATATGGAGCTTTGTTTCCAAGGTCCCGGGGGACGTGGCGTAAGGCTCATCAATCTTTTCGCTCTCTGGCACCTCTTCTTTCCTTCCACAGTAGCGTATGATTCCAGCGTCAAGTGGTCCTCCGTCTTTGAAACCCCTCTATACGATGATTTGCCCACCTGCGCAAAGCCATGTATGGCAAACGTCTGCGACTCCTCAAAGTGTTGGAGCTGGGGATGCGTTTGCTCAGAGAACACCCCTGGCGCCAACTTCATCAACGGTACAAAACACATCAAGAAATGCGTCCAGGATGACTGTCCAGAGCCAGGTGAAGGTACAATTGACAGTGCACTGAACGCCTTCAAGTCTGCTTGTGGCATGTCTGGGATCACCATAAACGCCACCACACCCGATGAGGTCTCGAGACCTTCCCTAGCCCCAGGTAGGCATTTCTTTCTCCCTCTATTACGGATTATCATTGACCCTAACAATATCACTGAACAGGAGCAAAACCCGTCCTCATCGACCACCCCCTGAGCACCTACAACGGGCTCACCACCTGCACCCGCTGGGTGCTCAACAACTGCGAAAGCCCCCTCGACACCCCCGAGAACTGTAAGCAGCCCCGGCCAGGCGACCACTCCACTATCTGGACCGGGCTCGGAAGATACCTACAATGCTCCACGGCCGAGTGCATCTGCGGCGGCTCCCAGTTCTTCTACTCGCTCCAAAAGCTCTACGAACGCGCAGATCTCTACTGCAGCATCGGTTTTCCGTACCAGGGGTCTCAGACCAGCAACGAGTTCAAGAACACGATACATATGCTGGTGGATTACTGCTCGGTTGAGGGGTTTGTACTCACAGAGTGGGTTGTGGAGATGGTTGGGCATAAAAAAGATAATGGTAGGTATTGCTGTGAATCCTGGTGTTAAACACCGCAGCTGACTTTGGGACACAGCGATGAGTGTAGAAACAATGGTTTCTATTGTACTTGGAGTAGTTAGTGCTGTGGCAACAGTGGTTAGCACTGTGCTAGCCTGTTGCACCCTCCGGAAGAAAGGGAAGGTGGCTGATACAGGTGAGAAAGCAGGTAAATAGCATTGAATTTGGAAGCCCGAATATAGTAACGTTCATTCCAAGGACCAAATGGTCTTGCCGAGGAAACACCTTGCATGAGAAAACTGGGTTGTCATGGAAAGCCACCGTGTTCAACCGACAAGCGCCTTCACGCGTTTGCGGAACTTGTCTAGCTAGCGCGAACGTCAATAGAGTCCTCGAGTTTAGTCATCCTTGGAGGTACTGTTACGTATGTCACCCTCGCCTGCTTCCCAGGAGCCCGAGCCAGCCGTGTCACCTTCCATGGTGTGAAGCCAGCCGGTAAGGTCGAAAAAAAGGATCGATTGCTGGAGCAAGGCGGGAGCGAACAGATGAAAGGATCTGCTGAGGACTATCGGTGAGGCGAGCTTGAAGGAAACATGAAGCAGCCCAGGGAATGGCTTAAACGGTGGTAAAAGGGCAACCTCTCTCATGAGTTGATCTAGTTTGCTCCATGTTGGATCAGGGCAGCTGAAAGGCGAGGGGACAGTGTGGGTTGGGGAGTCACCTTGATGAATGACATCATGTCAACAAATTTCATCTGAGGTTGCGGTGAGTTGGATGCCAGCTGCCAGTGCCAGCAGGTGGCTCCTTTCCTACCTACTTAAGCCCAACTGCTGCAGTCCCTTTCAACACAGCTGGTCCAATTGTCTACCTACCAAATGGTCGAGCAGTAGAAGGCGGGTCGTAAGTCGGCCTCACTGATTACCTCTTCCTTTCCAAATCAATACAGCTCGGTCATGATCTGCGTCGCTCCCGCCCGAACCATCATGTCCCGACAGTCGCTGACCATCGCAGGCGAGCCACAGAAGTAAAAGTCAATCCGTTCCGCTTCCGACGCTAAGCTCTCCAACCTCTTTGTCACACGGCCGTGGAACACACCCTCGGCCGACGGGTCCCCGCTCACACATACCGTCGTCGGCGGAAGCGGTGTCGTCATTCGCGCGGTTATGTTCTCCTCGGCAAGCCGGCACCCAAACAGCAGCTCAGCTTTGTCGAGCTCCCCGGCCACCTCCAGCGCCCTGAACATTGGGAGGAACGGCGCGATGCCCGTCCCCGTCGCCACAAAGACCTTGCGATTCGTGCTACGCTTTCGGAGCTGGAACTGGCCGAACGGCAACTCCACCTGAGTCTCATCCCCAGAGTCGGCCGCCTCGACAAACACAGACCCGTCGCCGCCCGTGCGGCTGCTGATGAGCAGCGTCAGCCTGTCGTCCGCGAGAGATGCGATAGAGTAGCTCCGCCACTCGAAGGGGGCGACGCGCAGCATGGCGAACTGGCCCGGGACGAAGTCAGCGCCTCGGTCGAGCTCCAGCGCGAGCTCCCAAATGTGCGGCGCCAGAGACCGTTTTCCGCCGACAATGGCGCGTCTCTTGCCTGTGGCTGGCGACGGCAACGACACATCCAGCTGCGGGGAAGGTGGGCTTGATGCCGTTGCTCTTGCTGCGCGCATGACCTTGGGGAAGCCGAAAGGACCCAACACCCTGCTCGCAGCCATGACACCGCCCATGAGGGCCCCCATAACCCCGAGGCCCGCGGCGTCGCACCCGCTGATGTACAGCCCTGGTACTGGCGACGCGGAGGATATGACGGGCGAATTGTATCGGTCTGGAGTGCCCTTGAGGCCGTAGATGGAACCAGCCGGACGCGAGGTGTAGTGCTCTACCGATAGCGGCGTCGACAGCTCGGAATATCTCACCAACGCTTTCAGACCCGGCGTGGCGGTCTCGGCCAGGTCCAGGAGACCCAGCGCGATACGGTCTTTCAGATCAAGGTACTTGGCCCCGCGCATCCCGTGAGCGGTGCCGGCCCACTCTGCAAAGGCGCTCCCGTTGACGATAGCGAGGACCTCGGCCGTGTGAAACCGCGCGTCATGCCCATACGGCTCAGATTTGGTGGATGGAAACGACATGTATACGTGCTGCGGTTTACCCGCAAGGACAGCCGCCGTTTGAGACTCGAGATCGGCGTGTTCAAGCGCCGTGTGAATCCAGTAGTTCTCGCCCTTGAGACCGATAGTCGAGACGGGCTTCTCCAGCCGTAGGTACAGTGTCACAGCTGACGGTCCGCCGTCGAGCCGATCAACCACCTCTCGTACCGTGGCCGTCTTCCTGCCAATCGCGCCATCCGTAGGCAGCAGCTTCTTGTAGGTGAGATGGGCTCCGGCGTTCGATATGACAATAGGGGCATGGTATTCCGCCTCGGTGCCCGACTCGGGCGCGCCACTCCGATCGACCGCCTTTACACCCTTCACCCGTCCGTCCTCGCCTGTTAAGATTTCCGTGACTTCATGGCACACCTTCACGGCCCCTCCGTGCGCCTCGATGCCGACCTCGAACGTCCTCGCGATCCGGCCGGACCCGCCCCGTGGAAACCATGCGCCATTTGCGAACGAAAACACCACCACGGCGTGCAACGCAAATGCGCTCTCCTCTGGCGGCAGCCCATAGTCAGGCCACTGCGAGACCAGCAACGCCTTTAGTTCCTCGGACTTAAAATTCGCATCAAGGTATTCCCGCGTGGTCTGCGTGAATTTGCTGGCCGCACGCCGCTTCCGCCACCGTCCTATCGCCGACGCAACCAGCCGCGGCACCGCCGTCTGCATCATGCCCAGTCCGAACCAGTCGCCCGCCGCCTTCAGATCGAAAAAATACCGCCGGATAGCGGCCGCCTCGTCAGGGAAACGCTCCACCAGCCGCTGCTGGTACACGCCGGGGTCGGCTGGCACCGTGAAGGGCTCAACTCCCGGATACACGAAGCGTTCAAAGTCGTAGGGCATCTTATTCCACTCGAGCGCGCCGCTCGATAGAAAATCAAAGAGGGTGCGTGGCTGCGAGCCGGGCTCCATGCCCCCGACGTAATGCACGCCCACGTCCCAGGGCGCGCCGTCGCGGCGGAAGACGTGCGTGAGGCCGCCGCGCTCGGAGTGTTTCTCTAGCACTAGGACGCGCCGGTTGCTCACTTTGGCGAGGATGGTGGCTGCTGTTAGGCCGCCGATGCCCGACCCGATGACAATGGCGTCCCATTTCTGTGGTGTGGAGGAGGATGGCATGGCTGTTACTGTTATTGCTGCTTGAATGGCCGTTTTAGAAGATAGCGGCGTGTTCGCATCATTTCATTGCAAGGGACTATACCCGAGAACATGTTGAACTCATCATCTGCGAGGTTTATGTTTCGCCCACGAGACGAGTTTGAGGAAATTTTGTGCTGACTGAGGCATGGTCTGACGATGTACGCAAACGGAAATTGAAATGGTGTGGGAGCGGCTCTTTGTCTTGAAAGTCGTACGATGGCTGCCGCCAGTCCCCGCGGTCCGGAGCCCCGCACCTCCTGTGTGTCCGGCTCTTCTTGTTCTCAATCCCCAACTTTTCACGGGCGAAAACATGGCGCCATTTAAACGGGAATTATTTGAAAACATAAGCCTTAGTAGTCCGTTTGTAAAACCTTAGCTGTGGTTTTATGTTCTGTCCGTTTTCCTCGACTATAACTATGATTGCGCGCCATCAATTGCTCACGAAAAAGGGCGAGTCCACAACGCAATGGCGCCACAACACAACACGTGATTAACAGTGCCACTAGTAATGTTAGGCAAGAGATATTAGCAGATGAAAGGGGCTAGTATAATAGGATATGTTGATAGGGGTGCTAACGTGCCGTTCGAATTATATCAGACTGGCAGACTTAAGTCATGATGACTTAAAAGGGGGCTTATCCTGCAACTTAACTTAAGACGTTGCATCTGTTACAGTTGAGATTTTGGCTCTCCAAAGTCTTTAATGACTAGAAGGCTCTGAGAAAGCTGAGGAGATCGTTGTTTGGTCGAAATTTGTAACAATGAATACTCCCTGCCGCTCGGAGCAATACCAAATTCGACCGGTAAGTCAGCTCGCCGTCACCTCAGCGGGAAGATTGATGTCGGTACCACATCTCTTCAAAGATGGTAGCCTCTATTAGTTTTGTTCTTCTTTCCTTACAGATATCTCAGAACTCGGATGATATCAACTTGAGATATAAGTGTCCGCAGCTGTCATAAATACGTGATAATCGCCATCCCAAGAACCACAAGATCACAGCTTAAATCAGACAAGAGTGCTCGCATCGATCATATCTCTCTACAACTAATTTCTGCCAGCTAATAGCTTTTCCGTCATATTTATCCATTCCGTTGGGGTGCTGGTCTTGAGTTACGTAGGACGATGTCTTGGCGCGCCTTTCAGTCGACATCTTGATCGACACCGCGTGACTGGGCGATAATGTACCTGGGCAGTCAACCAAACTACTTAAGTAACATCCCTACTAAACGACACATACCAGACGACAATTGGTACCTGCCCTGGCCAGATTCCATCTAGGCTCCCTCTGATTCCTCCATCCACATCACCGCTCCTTCGCTCAAGATTCCAATGCAATGAACTCCTCAACCCCAAAACCCCGCCAAGGCGGCTGCGCATGCGGCCTGATCCGCTACCAAATCTCCAGCCACCCCCTCATCGTCCACTGCTGCCACTGCACATGGTGCCAGCGCGAAACCGGTTCTGCCTTCGCCATCAACGCCCTCTTCCCCTCCTCCGACGTCACGCACCTGGGAGAAGCAGAACCTCTCATGATAAACACCCCCTCTCTGAGCGGGAAGGGGCAAGTCATCGCCCGCTGCCCGAAATGTTTCGTTGCTGTGTGGTCGAACTACTCTGGTGGAGGGCCGGCGATTAGGTTTGTGAGGGTTGGGACGTTGGATGAAGGTCATGGGCTGGAGCCGGATGTGCATATTTATACGGGGTCGAAGGTGGGGTGGGTGGTGATTCCGGAGGGGGCGGAGGTTATGAGGGTATTATGATGTTGGGAAGGTTTGGGGGAGGGAGGCGGATGAGAGGCGGTATGAGGTGTTGGAGGGAATTAAAAGGGCGAGGAAGGCGGGGGCTGAGGGCGTGAGGGCGCCTGAGTAAGAGGGTTGCCGTTCGAGGGGATCTGTTGGGGTGTTTTCTTTTCGTTTTGGGTTTCCTAGTTATTTGCTACTGCTACTCTTCTTTCCAAAGCGTGTTCAACTGTCAGCGGTAAGAGCTCTTTGCTGGTGATGTAAGCTTCGGAACCTGGAAGATTCAACAACCAGTTACATGATGAATTAAAAGAGATGGCGAGTACTTGCAGACATGGGACTGAACACCATACTCAAGACCTCGTATCATACAAAAGAAGCCTTACAAATTCCCTCAAGAAGATACCTCTATCAGTTACAGTTGTCGGCTTGGATTCTCAAGGCCTCAGGCAGTATTGCATGAAGGCCAGCGATGGGCCATGTGCATGCATTGTTCTCTCCGGACCAATCAGGACCTTCATATTCTGAGACCTGCTTCCATTACCCAAAACGGCAATCGAAGGGTCTTGGCATCCTCATGTACATTGGATCACTTTCAGTTGCGAGGGAGTCCTAAAAGCGGGTTGGTGATTTCATCTCACTCCAGAATTTCCATCCCGACAGTCAAAGCGCAAGGTCTTGAACTATGTCTCCAGAAGGTTCAGACAATGGCACCTTGTAAGACCGCCGAGTTGCAAAGTGGTTAATGATGGACTCGGACTAACATCTATCAGCGCTACTGGAGAGAGTACGGCCTCGTCTGACACACCGTTCATGCTTCAGCAGTGGCTATTAGAAACGCATAAGGGGGGGCCCTGGAACTCGCTTCTACTTCAGAACCCGGTCGACCTCACCGTCGCCCCCGCTCGTGTTCCGCTCCCAGGGGAGAACGAGCCATGGGAGTCGAATACCGGGCGCAACACGACCCAGCCGCGGAGACGACATGGAACCTCTTCGGCTGGCGCTACTAGGAGAAGCAGCACGCGATCGACTCGCACGGCTCGCATGGGCCCGCCAGCGACAGTTCGGGGCGCAAGCGTCCCTTTTCAAGCCCCTTTTCCAGGACAACCCGAACCACCCTTATCTCCCTGGGAGAATTCCGGACATGGACCTCCGACCGGGACGACTTGTGGTGGTAGCTGTATAGACCCCCGACTATTACAGCGAAACCCGTCTGGTTCACTTCCTGAAACACCTGAGTCTGGCGCCCTGCCCGAACAATCGAACTCCTGCTCACCTCCCGAGCCCGCACTCCCCGCGCAAACCTCCGAGTCACCTGAGACAGGAGACGACGATGAGAGTGCCGAAGACATGGTCCGTCGGTACCTGAGGTTTGAGGATGATGGCGGAAAAGGAACCTCGGGTATGGATTGATGTTGGGATTGTTGTTTTGTTGGCATTAACTTCATTGTCAGGCTGGTAGGGAAGTCTCAGCGTTCGACATGAAGCAACAAGGCAAGGTATACATCGAACAGAAAACAGCATGCCCGTAGAATAGCAAGGACCCAGAAAAAAAATGAAGAGAGCATTGCATTATCCCCACGCTGACTCCCCCCAAGCCCCTTAGCAGCCAGACTCAGTTCGGCACCGACAAAGCAATCAGCGCAAAATTATCAAACAACACCGTAACCGCACGGTTGTTATTAGACGCCACGGACAGCCTCAACTGATTCTCCGCCGTCGTCGTCGCACAAGTATGGACATACGCGGCAGACGTCCAAGCCAACGACCCACCAGTCCCACTGTACACATTCCCAGTCGTCGTGCCCACCGAGACTGACCACGGGCTGTTGTTGGTGTAGCTGCTGATGACAGAAACGTCGAATGTCAGGCGGTACTTCGCGCCCGCGACGCAGTTGAGGAACTGTCCGTAGCTGACGGCGGCAGCGGCGCTTCGGATGAAGTAGGAGGTGGAAATGCTGAAGGCCTTGGTGCCACCGATGCCGCCGTTGACGACGGAGACGGTGTCGCCGCTGCTGGTTCGGCTGATGAAGTCCCACCCGGTGAATGTGCCGTCTTCGAAGTTGCCGTTGGAAAGGGGCTTGGCTGTGGCGGTCGCGATGGTTTCGGTGGTGGTGGTTGTGGTTTCGGTGGTGGTTGAGGTAACGGTCGATGTTTCGGTGACGGGACTTGTGGTGACCTCGGTAATGATCGAGGTCGCGGTTGTGGTGACTGGCAGGGTGGTGACTTCCGTGAGCGTCGACGTGGCGGTGATTGTCTCGGTCGCTGTGTCGGTCGCGGTTTCGGTAGCCGTGTCTGTCCCAATGCTTGTATGCGAGCTGGTCTCGGTGAGAGTGAGTGTCTCGGTGTTGAGATGAGAGCTCACGGCGGTGAGGGTCTCGGTCGCCGTGACTGTCGTGACTACGATGCCGGGAGTGGTGGTCTCGACGTGGGTGACAATGGAAACAATGGTATAGCCGCTGGCAGACTCGATCTGTGTGATATATGAGACGAGCACCGTGGCAGTGCACTCGGTCACGGGCGGCGGCGACGAGAGACTGCGTTTTGTGCAGGGCTTCTTGGAGACATTGCTCTTTGCGCCGACAAGAGCGAACAACAGACCGGAAACGAGAGGACGCGACAAGTGCATCTTGACGCTGCGATAAACGAATGACTGCGATGCTGAACGAGTGACTGTAGATGACGGAGGGACGAGTTCGAACCCAAGGCGGAAACGCGCCCGGGTGAGACGCTCCTTGAGTACGAGGTGGAATGTGGATCCTCAATCTCATCGTGTTGGCGATGCAGGTCTCGACTGGTCCTTTGGTGGCGCTATCGATTTCGTAGCGTGCCAAGGATCGCCGATTTGGCTGGTGCTGCTCCAGATTTCCCAGATGGGGACCTCTGCGGGGTTATCTTCCCCGCAAACTTTTTCTTCAAAACTTTTTCTTCCCGCACACGTTTGCACCGCCAAGATGTCTCGCAGAAGCGCCAGATCGACGCGCGGTGAGGACGATTTTTCCACCAGGATGGAAACATATCTGAGAACCATCACCGCATTAGACAAGAATTTGCTCATCAAGCACCTCGATTTTGTGCAGAGCGACCCGACTACGCATGACCGCGACACGCTGATGCGTTTTCTTGATACCGACGCAGCGCCACAACGGGAGCCCGTGAGCACGGTTTTGCCCGTCGATGAACTTCATGAGCGACTCGAGCGTATCGCAGCGATCGAGGATCATTTGCGAGAATTGATGCCGGCGACATGGGAGCCCTCGATTTTCCATTTTGCCTCCCTCCTGCTTGCCCCAATCGGGCACCTACGACAGCTCGCCAACGATCCTATACTCATCAGCACACTGGATCTGGATAATGTGCTTGTCCCACAGCTCATCCGTCTCTGTATGTACACTGACGTATGGGAATATATCATTTGCTAACAAACATAGTTCTGGCCTCCCGCGACGTCGTAGCGAAATCGAACTTGTCGACCTCGGGTGTGGATTCACGGGCGAGCGGGAGCAAAGGAAAGCGGCGGGCTGTCAGTCAGGGCACCAGTTCCAACAAACGTCGCACAAGATCCCAAGGTAACGATGCAACCTTTGAGCCTGGCCTCAAGTTGGACGCCAACGGTGACGCCATACGTAACACTGCGCTGGCGTTAGAGCGGAAGAAAATGGATCACAGCAGATGTGCTGTCCTGGGGACCGCCGAGCCCCATGTTTGTCACATCATCCCGTTTTCGTCATGCAAGAACCCGAAGAAGCTGGCTGCTTTTGCCAGCTGCCTGCGCCCTTCCCTCCCGCTCCTCCTTGATAAGGATGCCGACACCCGCCTATTGCCAAACTTCACTGGTGGTGTCGGCGTTTCAGACAAGCTGTGGAATATGGTGTCACTTAACCCGCAGCTCCATGTTTGGTGGGGGAAGGCCTATTTTGGCCTGAAGTGTCTCGGCATCCTCCCAGATAAGGAGGAATCATTGGTCCGGGTTCAGTTTGTCTGGATGCCCCGAGTGGCAAGCATGTGGCGGGAGGACGACCGGGATGAGGATGAGCTACGTGCATATCTCACGAATGACCGTAGCCCGTTGGTGAAGCAAGGCGTCGCAGCATTTCACCTGTCTGGGCGTCCACTTTCGACTGGGGATATTTTTGATATTCCTGTCGCCAAGGCCGATGCCAAGAAAATGAAGATGGCATTTGACCTTCAGTGGGCCATGATCCGTATCGCGGCCTTGACGGGAGGAGCGGATGTGGATGATGCTTGGATCGGGGATGATGATGGCCCGCCCGGAGAAGAAATGTCCCCGTTCCCCGTCTTAACTTGGTTGGGGAATGTCGAGCCTGGCCTGCCCGACGACAATGCGGATGTTGTGGTTCCTAAAGGTTCGGGACAACAACCGCTGGCCACCATCACCCAATCAGTTCTGGGACTGCCAGAAGTCAAGGAAACGGCTCCCCCTCCAACCTGTGGGATTGCTGGAAAGGAGAACCAAAGGATATAGTGGCCTGTAGTAGTAGTTTGTAATGATAGTGGCTTGTAATTGTAGTCACACTGCTCGGGATCTCGAGATCGGCGTTGTATTTCCTCGATTTCTCTTCCTCGCTTCCTCCTTATACGGCGCTCTCGTAATTTTGGGGGCCCCCCGAGAGGACGTGTCAGATATGCATCGACGATTGTGCAGTCGGCATAACCCCCTTGCTGGACCGGGCGCTTCGGGACATGCGACATAACAAACTGCCACACCGGATCTGGGCGGATGCTTTGTGTATCGATCAAGAAAACGACAAGGAAAAGGGTCAGCAGGTCGGCTTAATGGGCAACATCTACTCAACGGCCAGCCACACAATCATCCATCTGCCCTTCTCAAATCCGCGCATTTCCCAGGTCGTACATACCGCAGCCACATTCACCACACAAATCCAGAAACAGAACGAATTCAAAGAGTTGAGGACGGAAATCCTGGCGGCACCTTGGTTCACAACGGCCTGGGTTTTCCAGGAACTGGTGCTGTTGCAGGATCCATGGGTCCAGACATCCGCCGCGTCTCGCATGAGATGGGCAGACTTTTGCGACTTCGTTGGCATAGACCATGTCGCCCGCGCAATGCATCCCGGCAAGATGCCCAACATTCCCGAAAAGCGGTCCAACCCGTTTTCCAGGATCAGCGAGAGTCGAGCGTAGAGGTTTTCGACGCCGTTGTATGCGCTGCTCGTCAGGCGACGGGGCATCGGCGCCATGGATCCCCGCGACCTCGTCTATGCCAACTTTGGCGTCGTCGATGACAGGGAACTGTGCGACAAGTCCATCACTATGATCTACTCCGTGACGGTGGAGTGCGTTTTCTCGAGGCGGCGGGTTTTGATGCTCTGATTCACCAGGCTTTCTTGAGCATCCCATCCTCAACTCTGGGCCTTCCTTCGTGGGTGCCCGACTGGACATGCCCTGGTCCGTCTGCGGGCATCGTGCCACCGATTCTTCTCCCGTTACCGTTTCCCGACCAGGAACCTATGGCGGAGAACGTGAGAGTGGCGGCTTCACATTACCTTATCCCCCGCTTATCATGACACGCTCAGCTTTATCGGTTTACCTTTTGACAAGGTCTCGGTATTCCTTGACGAGACTTCTGGCAGTCAAGTTGGTGGCTTTTTTAACAACGGCCGGGAAGGATTGAAAAGGCTTCTAGAATTCTTCCCCGCACAGGGATCTCGCTGCCACGACCGAGAATCCAGGTGGAGGGTTTTCGGAGCTATCGACCTCTATTACTCAATGCTCCACTTTGGGGAGCATCGCTACTTGAACAAACAGATTGTGCCGAACCAGGAATATCGGGCTTACGGGAATTTCATCAAGTTGTATCATTCAAGGGGAAAACGGCTGGCGATGGGACAGAACCGGCGTTTCATCATCGTCCCCTCCAGAGCGCGCAGAGGCGACTTCATCGTGGGACTCCCATCCTTGAGCGAACGTCGTCTAATTATACGCCCTTACGAAGGAAAGCCTCCCGCGGAGCTAGAAACTGCAATCCCCAAAGCATTTCAGGCCTCGCAGATCATGGACGGCACCTCCGAAGATCTGCGCAACTCTCTGTTAGTGCCTAGGCAAGGCTACCCGGGACTCGGGGAAGTTGGCCAGGCCCACTACGACTGGAGATGGGACGGGGTTACTGATTATCAAAGCGAGATACAGCGTGACTTCGGAGGGCACGGAATTCTTATCGGAGAAGCATTTTGATTATTCCATCAAGCGCCTTTCAATAAGGATACTATGCTTAAACGATGCAGTATCTTTTTTTAAAATAGGGTAAAATTCTTATACTCTAATAATACTGTTAATAAGTTAACTTTTTTATTTATTTATAAGAGAGCGTTTTACTTCTTTTTACCTTTTATATCATTATTTAAGCTATATGATAAACTCTTTAGTCCTTTAACTGTCTTAATAAACCTAACTTAAACTGTATCTAGTCTTATAAGCTTAACGTTCTTCTAGGAGCTTTATATATCTTAAGATTTATTTAATGCTCTTAAAGCCTTTTTTAAACAGTGTTAAACTTCAGGAACCCACAGGGCTGTAGTACAGCGGCTGTGGCTCAGAGGAAGAAGTGCGTACTGGTCCAAGCTGTACTACAGTGCCTACGGCACTGTAGGAAGCAAACAAAAGCCTGAATTACAGGGCAGTGCCACTGTAAATAAGGGTATCACAGCGAATATTAACGCTGGAAACAAGAGGATCCGGAAGGCAGTGCCTTATGTAATGACTGGAAAGAGTAGAGTTGCTTGCTTTAGCAGAATTAGATACAGGAGAGGAGAGAGCTTATTATAGGCTGTGGGGGCTCTGGAAGAATTCCAAAGCCTTCTGTAAAGTGGAACTAACTAATACAATAATGGAATAGTACTGTTCTAAACCATTCTACGTGGTTCTGTTAACGTAGTGGCTGACGTGGCTACTGTGATGTTCTAGTCAATTCTGTGGGGCAGTAGCCCCACTGGATTCAGGGGGTGGAACCCCCTTGAATTCCAGAAGGTTCGGAGTGCTCCGGGGGCCCCAAGGGGCCCTGGAGTGGGTTGGAATCTTCTGGAACCATCTGGGGTTCCAGAAGATTCGGCTGGTGGTTTCGGGGTACGCAACCACACTACAAGGTACCCGGTATAGGGTACTCAGTGGCTAGAAAATTAACAAATACTTTTTTAAAACTTTAAGTTTCCTAACATTATTTCAAAATTAAGAATAGCTAAATATATTATAAAAATGATAATAGTAGTAGTCTGTGACGACCCTGCAGGCCGTCACTTGGGCCGGAGCGGCCCGACGAATCCCCCGCACAAGGAACAGTGCAGGAAGACAGTACGCACGGTACTACGCGCTGGGCCAGGGGTGCAAAGACCCGAAGCCCCTACGACCAACCAGGAGTTGCTCAGTCTTGGCAGGAGTGCTCACCTACTGAGCGTCTGTGAGACCTCTGAGCAAGAAGTGCTCAGTAACAGGTTGCTCAGTTCCTCACTGAGCAACAGGCCACTGAGCAAGGTACAAGGTACCCCCCGTCTAGTTAGTATAGATAGCTATGGTTGTGCCCACAACCACCGTGAGGGACTTTGGTTCCTCACGCTAGTATTCAATTGTTCATTTGTGTCCTACTGTTCAGACTCACCTCTGTGCATTATAGTGACAGCGACCTACAGTGACATTGAACCCCCGTCTAGGAGTGCTAGCTCAACAAGCCGTCTTCGGAACGCCCCTTACCTGTTGGCGTCCTGCCATACGTTCTGTCTTAACCCGCGCCAGTCCTCTCGAGGCCTGTGTCGGGTGCAGGTCGTAATATAGTCTTCATTCAATATACTTATAGTAAATTGAAATTTCAATTATATTATGTAATGCAGTAGAGAAATTAAGGCAGTACAATCTCATGATCTTCTAGCAGGGGGATCGGTTAGCGGGTCCAAACGTCTACGCAGTGGGTACCTTGGCGATCTTAGATCTGCAGGGGTAGCGCTTGTCCTCCGTTTGGCTGGGTTCCGGGATGTAACCTGATTGGGAACATGGACATTGTGATGCTGTTCTTGGTGTTTACTGTAGTATCGTGCTAAAAGAAAACACCCCTGTCGTGTATCTTTGAACTGCCCCACAAGAGGTTTTTCCTGCCTTACGGGCGCTCCTCTGCCCTGTGCGGACCTCGCGCAGCCCCGTCGCTACCAGTCCAGGGCGTTCTTTTTACCCATCATACCACAGTACACCAGGGAAGACCCAACTGACGCATGCACAAGTGGTGTACCTACTACTTGGCAACGCTCAGCTCAGCTTGGCGAAACGAATCATTGGAGTTTTCGTCAAGTCTAAGCCAAATCAATTTCAAGAAGACCTGTTTTTAACATCCTAGTTAAAGATTCCCATCTATAGAGAACCATGGTGGGCAAATAAACATACAATTCATGGATCGGCTTTTAGGTTTGTAATACACAGACTGAGCTTGAAATCCCCCGATCCCCAATCAATACCTTTAATACACATGACTTTTACCTTACATTTTGACATTTTACATTATTCACTTCCCTCCATCCCCCTTCCCACTCTCTAACCACCACCTACTTCATCTCCGCAGCTACCGCCTCCGCCGTTTCCGGAACCCTCTCCTCCGCCCCGGGCCACTCAGCAGTATGCTTCCCCTTCCGTCCCTTCTCCACCCCCTCAGGCAAATCCAGTCCTCTACTGCGCACCCAATCCGGCCCCGCATTGGCGCCTACTCCAACCAGCCCCGTCCCTTCCTTCTTATTTCCACGCAGATGCGCCCGCTCGCTTTCCGCGCCGCTCTTTTTCCCGGGGAGTTGCGGGTGGAGCTCGCGGCCTTCTTGGCCTTGGAGGGGGAGGCCGAGGCCCGTGTGGACGTCGCGGGAGGTGGCGCCGGGGAGCGTGGAGGAAGCGGACTCGAAAGGTTGGTCCTGAGTGGGGAACTCGGAGGCAGGATTGGGGCGGAAGATGGACTCAGGGGGTGCGGTGCCGGGGGCGTGGTGGGTGGCGTGGAATTCGGGGATGGCGTCGTTGCCTTGCTCGTTGCCGGGTTTGTGCTGGGGCAGGTTGTTAGTGTTAGATTTGGATTTGGGATTTGGATTGAGGATTGGGGTGGGAGAAAGAGGAGGGGGGCCATACCCATTTCTTGGTGCTGGGCTGGGAAGGGGGCACTTTGGCGTGGAACTCGCCAGCGTAGTGGGTGGGTTGTTGAGACATGGCTAGGGGCAATTTGAGATTAAAGCGTTTGGTGAAGCTAAGGTTGAAATTGAATTTAGAGGTGAGAGGTGGACTGTAGTGAAGGGAATGTGTCGATGTTATAAGTACCCAATCTTGTAGGAGACGATCTGGAACGTTGGTGTTCGGCGACGTCACATTGCAGAGCCTCTGACGCAAGGCTTGGCGAGGGCTGCAATTCATAGATTGATATCGTAGACATGTCGATCAGCAAAACGCATTCAATTTCTCATACGTGGAAAGCGGGAGGATCGTGACGTAAATGTGCTGTCATGATAGATCCCCCGTCAGATTTGCCCAAAAAGGGGGTGGAAGGTCCCGCACCCCCGAGGCTTCTTGGTTGGTCCGTGGCATGGCACTGGAGTGTTGCACCGCAGTTTAGGATTGATTGGCTCTGGTCTGGTGGGCTCTTATCTGCGGCTTGGTTAGGTCGGAAAAGCGTCTTCCCGTCACCTGTGGCCCCGCCTACAGGCAAAACTTCCAGTCGATGAGTTGGCGAGCGTCCATTGGCCTGTTATTATCTAGAAGTCGCGACCCCATAACCGATCGACCTGATCG